>ENA-OPVV01001181-OPVV01001181.1-human-gut-metagenome-genome-assembly--contig:-NODE-1181-length-20083-cov-2.898941_pt1 | contig 20083 bp, 21 predicted proteins | sample MGYA00241500_ERZ501992 | MGnify/ENA primary metagenome ERZ501992 (study PRJEB25962, sample SAMEA2043052) | human gut metagenome | biome: human gut; feature: human-associated habitat; material: faeces...
TAAATAACTTTTTGCAAACTTTTACCTTTTACAAAGCAAATTCCTATTAAATTAAAAACGTTAGAATTAAAATCTAACGTTTTTTAATAGAAATTTACATATTTGTGCAGTTTATAAATTTTACCATTTATTCTAAGATAAATATAATATTTTCCTTTAATTCCATCCTCACTTATATAACGAGAAACTGTAACCTTACCATTTGAATCTTGTGGTTCTTGTAATATATAAGTTTTTTTATCTAGGACATTATCTAGAACTATTTGAACATCGTCATTTTTCTTAAAAGTTCCGCTGACTTTCAAACCAAATACATCTTTATATAAAGATATCTTATATTCATCTAAAATTGAATCATCACTTTTTGCACTTATAAGTAAATAATTTTTAGTTGTTACTGATTCACCAAGACTACCAAGTCTTACACCTTGAACACCAGTATATACATCATTCGCATATAAGCTCATCTTTTTCGTATTATATAAAGTTGAATTAACATTCATACTGATAATTTTTTTATTATTTTGAATTTCCATTATTGTATGACCTTGAGTAATTACATAATCATCCTCACCAATAATTTCTAAGTAAGTTTCTTCATCACTCGGTAATTCATAATCATCTAGTTGTTTGACTGTCCTATTAGAATAATCTATTTGATAAGTTAATAAGTGTTTCTTACCATCTATTTCACTTGCTAGCATCATCTTATTACCAGAAATCAAATTAATTGATTCAGGGTTGTTTGGATAATCAATATCACCATCCGCCTTAAGTAAATATTGTGAATAATCGTCATCAACTTTATCTTTATCAGCGATAACCCAGTTAATATCTAAAGTAGGATAATCTAAATTGACAATCATATTTCCGTTATATCCAGAAATAGTGATTGAGTTAGTATTGATATCGTAATTTATTGAATTAATACCAAACCAATTGCCTTTTTTATCACCAGGTAAAATATTGTATAAATCTATCTCTTTAACTATATTACCGGTAGCTCTGTCTATTTCTACAGCAACATCTTCAACTGTAGAACGTCCATACTTGTTAGAAGCTAGAAGCAAATTTCCATTATTAAGTTCATATACATCGTGGTGATATCCACCTGGAACCGCATATTCATAATATACTTTACCTAGTAAATCCATCTCGATTAAACCAACACTATAATTTTTACTTAAGATCTTATCACTACTAAGTAAAATATGACCGTTGTTAAGTCTTTGAATATCCCATTTATAATCTCCAATTAAATACCATCTAACTTCGCCTTCACTATCATATGCGGCAGTATAACCAATTTCTTCAGGTGTTGTAAAATAAAATTCATCGGTTTCATAGTCTGCATTAGATAAATCTGTTACTTTAGAAAAATCATCTGGAAGGGGAGATGTCGTAATCGTAATTTCTTTGCGTATTCCACTAGCTTCAATAACTACCTTATTATCATATCCCGCATAAAGCCCATAAATTGGTAAAATATGTACCTTCGTAGGTGTAAATGTGTGAGTTAAATCTTCAGCTCCGCCTTTTCCTTTAATAGTTACTGTCGATGTTGTTAAATCTTTTGTTTGAAAGACAATCAAAGCGGAAAGTGGAGAATTACCATATGGATTTAAAATTACATTTGGGTTATCTATTGTATAATTTGTATTACTTAAATACTGCCTCTCACTCTGTGTTTGTGCATATAGTAAATCAGTTTCCGTATCGATTGGTTTATTTGCCATGATATATTCATAAATAAAAATCGAAGCTGCGAATGTTACTACAATAAGTAAAACGTATTTGGCAATTATCTTTTTCATATAAATCCTCCTAGATTAATCTTATTTCGTTTTCGTCAAAGAAAGGTTTGTTTTTATCAATTTTATCAAAAAACAAAATACCATCTAAATGATCAACTTCGTGTTGAAAAGCTACTGATAAATCCTCACGAGCTCTAAATGATACTTTATTACCATCAGGATCATAACCAGTAATAGTAATTCTCGCATATCTTGGGACGTGACCTTCAACCTCCCTGTTAACACTTAAACATCCTTCACCAGTCTCTAAAGCCACCATTTCCTCAGAATGACTAATTATTTTAGGGTTTACAATTACGTAATTTTGAAATTTACCTTCTTCGTATTCGTAAACTATTACAATAATTCTTTTAAGCTGACCAAGTTGTGGAAAAGCAAGCCCCATGCCAGGTCTTAAATCGTATTTTTCAGCATACTTTTCTATTTGACTATATTTTAAATGTTTAATGATTTGATTTATTGTTTCTTTATCCTCTTTAGATAAAGGAAGCTTTACTTCTTTACTTTTTTGACGTAAAACCTTATGCTTTTCATCTAAAATTTTCAATGGTTTAAACATAAAATATTACCTCCATATTCTATTTTATCATATTTGCCATAAAAAAAATAATTTTTTACATCTTTTACCGTTCAAAAGTATACGTATTATAACCTTATATACAGAAAATGTCAAACGAAAAAAGTTCCATATGAAATGAAACTTTTTCATTTAATTATTGCCCCAAGCTCTAGCTCCAATAATTATTACAAGTAAAATAAATAGAACTAGTATAATAGCTGCGCCATAACCTGTTCCGTATCCGCCACCATAGCCATAACCACCACAAGGGTTGCCACAGCCATAGCCTTGATACCCACCATAGTAATACATATAATACCTCCTATCTATTCTAATATAGTCTATGTCAAAGTCAAAAACCGTATATTAAAAACACCTAATTTTATTTTTTAAATATCAAATATGGTAAAAGAGACGAGAATATGCTATGATTATATAAGGATAGGAGGCGAGTTATGAAACAAAAAGCACAATCATTAGGTAAACTCATCAAAGATTTAGATAAACCGTTATTAATTGCATCTGCTGCGCTTTTCATTTTTGGACTTTTGAATATCGTAACCGCCTCATCTAGAGCTGCGGTTGTCAACTATGATGTATCTATTTATTATTATTTTTATCGTCAATTAATTTTTATAATTCTTGGTTTAATACTTAGTATAATTATTATTAAAACTGATACTAAATATTATAAACTTATTGTACCAATATTATTTGTCGTGGCCATCGTTTTAAATCTTTGGGCTTTAACCTTTGATGAAATATCTGGTTCGCGAAACTGGATTGATTTAAAATTTACAAGTATTCAGCCAAGTGAACTTTCAAAACCAATTATTATATGCTTGCTTGCTATCTTATTTGAAAAGAACTATCGTAAACTTCGAACTTTAAATATTAAACATTATGATACAATCGCTTATATGGTTTTCATTTCTATGATTATACCAGCTACCGTCATTCTGCAAAAAGACTTTGGAACCTTATTAATAATTGTCTTTATAATTTTCATGATGTTTTTAGCTAGTCCAATTTTAAAAATAGATAAAATAAAAACTGTTTTATTAATGCTAGTTTTAGGAGCTCTGGCTTTACTCGTTATGTATAGTGTCCAAGGATATATTTTAAATGATGCTCGTATAAGTCGTTTCACATCTTTCTTAGATCCTTGTGGTAACTATGAAAATGGAGGTTACCAAGTTTGTAATAGTTATATTGCCATTAATGATGGGGGATTATGGGGACTAGGTATTGGTAAGAGTAAGCAAAAATATTCATACATCCCAGAACCTCATACCGATTCCGCATTTGCTATAATTGCTGAAGAATATGGCGTATATAGATGTATTTTTATATTTATTCTATATGGTATTGTCCTTTATAGAATTGCGGTTATTGGAGCTAAAGCAGCTAGTTTAAGAGGACGGTATATATGTGTTGGTGTTATTAGTTACATATTTATTCATATATTCATTAACTTAGGTGGTATGTTTGGTTTAATTCCTTTAACCGGAGTTCCACTTCCATTCCTAAGTTATGGTGGTAGTTTCGTCTTATCATTGCTCGCATCACTTGCCATAGTTCAAAGAATTTGTATAGAATCAAAAAATAAAAAGATAAAAATTCCAAAATAAAAAAGGAATTTTTATTTTTTTGTCGTATGTTTTATATAGAGGTGATTCATATGACATTCTTAAAAAAACATAAAGGCAAAATATTTATTTTAATTTTTATACTTTTCACACTTTTTATTGTATATGATACATATTATGTTGAACCTGAAGTTGAAGTAGAGGAAGTTACTACCCAAAAGAAAGAAGATACTGAAGAAAAAAAGGAAGAAACAAAAGAGGTCAAAGTCTTAGTCGATGTCAAAGGAGAAATAAATACCCCGGGCGTTTATGAACTAACTAGTAATAATACCGTCATGGACGCCATAAATAAAGCTGGTGGTCTAACTAAACAAAGTGATACAAGTAATATCAACTTAAGTAAAAAACTTGAAGATGAAATGGTTATTATTGTTTATTCCAAAAGTGAAATTAAAAAAATGAATGAAGAAGACAAAATAGAATGCCCACCATGCAATAATGCCTGCATTACTGAAGAGGATGAAAAGGCTAAACTAAATAGTGAAAAATCTGAAACCACAAATACTCCATCTGGTAAAGTTAATATCAATACTGCTGGCAGTGAAGCCTTACAAACCTTAGATGGTATTGGAGAAGCCAAAGCTAAAGCAATTATTGAATATCGTAATAAAAATGGTAATTTTAAAAATATCGAAGATATTAAAAATGTATCCGGTATCGGTGACAGTGTTTATGAAAAAATTAAAGATAATATCACCGTATAGTTTAGCTATAATTTTTATATTTTTCTTTAGTTTACTTTATGTCTTGTTTTATATAGGCCATAAACCAGTTAGTAAATATTCCCTAAAGAATAATACTATCGCTGGATATGTTTATGATTGCCAAAATAGTGAAGATAAAACTGTTTTAAAAATAAAAGGAAAAGAAAATCTTTTAATTAATTATTATGACCATTTTGAATGTAAACTTGGTCAAAAAATAAAAGCCATAGGTGAGATGAAAGAACCAAAAAACAACACTAATTTTTACCTATTTAACTATAAAAATTATTTATTATCAGAAAAGATTAACTATACATTTACTGCTAGTAATATCGAAGTAATAAATAATCATCAGTCTATTCTTTATAAAATAAAAAACATATTAAATGAACATATTAAAAACTATAAATCAAAAGCTTATCTAAATGCTTTAGTTTTAGGTAATGATAATGACATAAATGAAGATATAGAAGAGAGTTATCAAACTAATGGTATTAGTCATTTACTCGCCATATCAGGCGCCCAAATAACTTTATTTTCTACAGCCTTACTGTATGTTTTTAATAAAATATTTTCCAAAAACACTTCATATGTTATAACAATAATGTTTTTACTAATCTATCTTTTTATTACTAACTTTAGTGCATCAGTTTTAAGAGCCACCATTTTCTTTATTATTCTAACCATTAATAAACAATTCGAATTAAAAATAAACACCTTGTATTTATTAATATTAACGGCCAGCCTTCTTTTAATTATTAATCCATATTATATTTATAGTTTAGGTTTTACCTTATCTTTTACTGTTTCTTTTTATCTCCTTTTATTCAAAGATATCATAAGTAAATATAAAAATTACTTTTCTAAAACCTTAGTTATATCTTTAATTGCTTTTTTTGCCAGCACCCCAATTATTATCAATAGTTTTTTTAAATTAAATTTATTATCACCACTCATTAACATGTATTTTGTCCCGCTTATGACCTTTATAATTTATCCGATTGCTTTAATCACGTTCATCTTTAAACCGCTAGATTTAATCTTTTTAAATTTAGTTACTATTATGGAAAATGCTTCTATAAAATTATCAAGTATCAATTTTCTAAATTTAAGCTTGTGTCATCTAGGTATTTTCTTTTTTATTATATATTACGTAGTAATAACACTCATCTTATATAAATGGTTAAAAGGAAAGAACTATATTTTAATATTATTTTTAATTTTAATGTTTCATCATAATATAAATTATTTAAATCCTGCATCTTCACTAACAATGTTAGATGTTGGACAAGGTGACTCTTTTTTAATTAAGCTAAAACATAATAAGGGCAATATATTAATTGATACTGGTGGTATCGCAAGTTTCGATGATAAAAAGCCATATGACATTGCAGGAAACATTACTATTCCATATCTCCAGGCTGAAGGAATAGATCACCTTGACTATTTAATTATTACTCATGGGGATTTTGATCATATTGGTATGGCTACAAACCTAATAAAAAACTTTAAAGTTGAAAAGGTTATCTTAAATATAGGAGATTATAATGATTTAGAACAAAACTTAATTAATCTTTTAAAACAAAAAAACATTCCATATTATCAAAACATTAATAAAATAAATCTAGAAAATAGTAAGTTAGAGTTCTTAAATTATAAAGAACATGATAATGAAAATGATAATTCAAATATAATTTATATAGTCATAAATAATACTAAACTATTATTTATGGGCGATGCTGGTGCGGAAGTCGAAGAAGATCTATTAAAAGAATATAACTTAAAAGATATTGATATTTTAAAAGTTGGTCATCACGGAAGTAAGACGAGTTCTAGTAAGAAATTTATAAATAGTATTAACCCAAAATATTCAATTATCAGTGTAGGTGAAAATAATAGTTATGGTCACCCAAATAAAGAAGTATTAGACAACTTAGCTAATTCAATTATTTATCGAACTGATTTAGATGGAAGTGTCAAATTTACATTTACAAAAAAATTACAAATAAAAATTGCAGTAGAAAGGAGTTAAAATGAATTATTATAATGAGATAAAAAAACAAATTATAAACAATGAAATTACAAAAAGAGTTAAAGATTACAGTAAAAATAAAAGTGATTTAAGCACATATTATAATATAGGAAAATTACTGACAAAAGCAGGAAAATGTTATGGCGAAAGTATTATTAAAAAGTATTCTGAAAAATTAACATAAGAATTTGGCAAAAGTTATAGCATTAGGGTACTTTACAAAATGATAAAATTTTATCATTTTGTTGCAAGTCAAAAAATGCCGACACTGTCGGCACAATTAAGTTGGAGCCATTATGATGAACTTTTAAAACTAGATGATATCAACCAAATTAATTATTATATTAAAATTGCTAAAGAATTTAACTTGTCGGTTAGAGAGTTAAGACAAAGAGTAAAAAATAAAGAGTATGAAAGAATTGATAATAAAACAAAATTAAAGTTAATAAGCAAAGAACAAAACCAAGTTGAAGATTTCATAAAAAATCCTATTATTATAAATAATGTAAATCATTACGATGTTATATCAGAGAAAGTATTGCAAAAAATAATAATGGAAGACATCGTTCATTTTCTAAAGGAGCTTGGGAACTCATTTTGCTTTATTGCTAACGAATATAAAATAAAAATTGGCAATAGTTACAATTATATTGACCTGCTTTTATATAATATTGATTTTAATTGTTATGTAGTAATTGAGCTTAAAATATCTCAGTTAAAAAAAGAACATATTGGTCAAATAGAAATATATATGAATTATATTGATAAGCATTTAAAAAAAACTAGTCAAAACACAACGATTGGCATAATTATTTGTAAAAAAGACAATAAGTATATTATGGAATATTGTAGCGACAATAGAATACTGTCTAAAGAATATGAATTAATAATTTAAAGATGTATTTAAATTTCTAAAACATTTAAAATAAAAAACATAATTATTTCTAATTTTTAGCATAAAATAATTTTGTACAAGGCGAAATAATGCTAGTCTTATTATTTATACAAAGGTAGCAGAGCAGAATATATTATTAATGGGAGATGCATTAAGCAAAAGTGAAGAGTATTTATTAAATACATATAATTTGCCTAAAATGGATATAATAAAAGTAGAACGAATATGATCAAAATACTAGTTCTAAAAAAGCATCTCTTAAGATATCTTAACTATAGCCGGCAAAATAATGTATATGGTCACCCCCACCAAGAAACTTTAGATAATTTAAAAAGTTTAAACTATCAAAAAAGATGGTGTAGTCAAAATAAATGACTTTACCATCTTAACTAAGGCCCGCTAATGCGTTAGCGTTTTATATAGATAGTCCAGATAATCTCTGGGCTTTTTATTTATTTTTCTTATCTTTAATTACAATATCCACATTGCATATATTAGCAATTTTAATCAAATCTTCAAAGAAATATCTGTTTAAACCTTGTTCATTATTTTTAACCCAATTTTTAGATTTACCGATTGCCTGCGCAAGTTGTTCTTGTGTCATATTTGAATTTTGCCTTATAAATCTGAGTATCTCGTTTGGTTTATAATTACTAGCCTTTATCTCCATTATTCCACCTCAAAATAATGGTACTATGTATTATTAATCATTTACCAAAAAGACCATTGACACTAGTCCACGGTTTTATTATAATTAAATTATATAAGACTAGTAATAATAGTCTATAAAATAAAGTAGGTGTATATATGCATAGGAGTAAGAAAAAGAGAAATATCGTAATATTTAGTTTGATAGGCATATTACTATGTATGGTAGTTGGATACGCCGCCTTCCAAACCAGATTAGAAATAAGCGGTTCTTCTACAGTAACTAGTAATTGGGATATAGAAATAACTAATGTTACCGCTGGAACACCAACAGGTTCAGCCGAAAATGCCGTAGCTCCTGATTGGGATAAATTAACTGCCTCTATGGAAGCTAATCTGTATGATAAAGGTGATGCCATGGAATATGATGTCACCATTGAAAATAAAGGTACGATAGATGCCAAATTAAATGATATCTTAACTAATCTAGAACAAGAAAATAGTGATGCTGTCATCATTACTTTTTCAGGTTATGCCAAGGGTGAAATCTTAAAAGCTGGAAGTATTAAATTAATCCATGTAAAAATAGAATATAATCCAGATTATGAAGGAGAAGAAACCTCAAGTGAAGTAACTATAGACTTTGATTATACCCAAAATAATAATGAAACATCTCCGTCAGAAAAGATGCATTTAGTAAATTATGATTGTACTACTAATGGAGGAACATCATGTACAAATTATAATGAATATCTATTAGAGGGAAGTAATATTAATTTAAGCCATAGCGGAAGCGAAAAGAGGTATTATAACTTTGTTGGCTGGAATACCAATAAAGATGCGACTAGTGGTTTAAGTTCTCTACAAATGGGAGTGGGAGATATAACCTTATATGCAATATATGAGGAAGTAGACCCAACTGAACCAATAATTGATAACATCTCAACGGCAGTGGCTACTAATAGTATCACAGTAGTCGTAAGTGCGCATGATGATGAAAGCGGAATAGTGAAATATGAATACAGTATTGATGGAGGAAAGACATGGATAGATAGGGGAAGTAATAATACCTATACCTTCACAGGTTTAACCTCAGATAGTTTATATCAAATAGATATCAGAGTCACAAATGGAGTAGAGAAGGCAGCCAGTAGTAATAAACAAGCGACGACTACTACCTTATCAAAACCAACCTTCAGTGAAGAAGGAACAATAAATAAAACAGTAACAATCACATATCCAAGTGGATGTGGAAGTACATTAACATGTACATATCAAAAAGATAATGGAAGTAGTGTCAATGTTACAAGCACAACAGCTGAAGTCACATTTACGGCCGATGGAAATGTAGTAGCAGCAGTAACTGACGGAACAAATAGCGTAAGTAGTTCTTATACAGTTCAAGTAGAAAGAACACTAAATATAGGAACCGTCAAAGGGGGAAGTATTACCTTAGATAAAGAGAGTGCTTTACTTAGTGAAGACGTAAATATCACAACTTCACCAACTACTGATTTTACATATCAAGGAGCTACATTAGTATGTGAAAATGGAAGCACAAAAGAAATTACAGGAACAGAATTTAATATGAGCGAATGTAACAGCAATATTACTGTTTATCCTACTTGGAAGAAAAATGAACTAATTTTATTTAATGATACAGCATCAGTTTCATTCCAACATTTAAATTGGAATGGAAATTTGTTCGATGGTTATACCATGAGTATTGATATGAGTGCAAATACATATATACTGTTTTCATCACCATCATCATTTAATGCAAGAGCTCAAGTAACATCTACAGCTCCTTTAGATATAACCGACTATGATACTTTTAGAGTTGGTGTGGCCTGTTTTAAAGGGACAAGAGATACTACCGTGTTTTTTGGACCTGTAGAAGATAGAACCACATGGGTTCACGATACTGGTATTACAATGTCAGTACCGCATGAAGGAGGAAATATTGGAAATATTGATATAAGTAATTTTAACAATAATTATTATTTAGCTGTTGAAATCTTAACCAACGACCAAATAGATGATTGTTATTTCAACGGAGCAGTACTACTAGGTACAACCTATTCTTACACCAATAGAGGAATTTAATATAAAAATGTCAGAACACAAATTCTGACATTTTTTGGAAATTCATGTGAAAGTAATTGACAAAAAGTATTAGTTGATTATAATACTAGTCAGAAAACGGAGGGATATATTATGACATCAAAATCACAATATGCAACCATTCCAATTGAACTATTGGAAATAGAATCTAGAAAGCCAAAAATAAAACCCTCCTATAGGTTTCACTTATTTAAAATAGCTCCTTATAAATCTTTAAGACTAAATAATATTGTCGTTAAAGTAGGAGATGAAAATACCCCTTATGTCGAAGAATTGCTTACTCAAAATAAAATTGGATTAAACAAAGATGGCGGTTATAAAGTATATATTCCTGGTGATATTATCTATACTTTATGCACCAAAGAAGAAGCTTATTTAACCGCCGCTGAACAATTGAATTATCATCAAAAGGTTTCTAATATTTTTAGTCAAACTTCATAAATGTTGATGCCATATTTGTTTTCTACTGTATCGTAGAAAATATAATTAAAAGGTGGGTTATAAGTTAAAATACCCATAATAATATAAACTAAAATAATGCCGGCAATACCTAAAATTTCTTTATGAAGTGGTCTTAGATTTAAAATGTAATAACTTATAACATTCACAAAATATAAACTTATAAATAAAACAATCAAATTTAAAATAAACACGGAACCGGTAAAATGATATATCGGTAAATATGTAATTAAAAATATAACAATTGAAAGAACCACTTCTAAAAACACACTTAAAGCAAAATTATTATGATTGATTCTGAATTTTTTGAAAAGAAAATATTCTAAAACACTCCAAATTAAAATACTACTTGTCATCATTTTCATATGTTCCCAAATGCTTTCATTAACTGGAAAGAAAATACTAAATAATGCATTAGGAAACCAATTATATAAAAAATGTGTCAAAAAACATAAGATAAACATTCCCAAAACACTAACAACTTTTAAATGTTTTAGAGTCATAACATCGCCTCATTTTAGGAATATTATATGTAATTTTGCAAAAAAATATACTTTTTTGCAACTTTTTTTCGAAAAAAAAAGGAAATCGCGAAAAAAAATCGTATATTAATATATAGGGGGGTAATTTTCATGAACATGTTAAGTCAAGAAAAAATTGCTGAAATAAGAAACAGTGTCAACATTGTCGATGTTATCTCCTCTTATATTCCTCTTACCCCAAAAGGTAAGAATTATTTTGGCGTTTGTCCATTTCATGATGACACCAATCCATCTATGAGTGTCAGCCCATCCAGACAGATTTACAAATGTTTCTCCTGTGGTGCGACGGGAACCGTTTTTAAATTTATCATGGATTACGAAAATATTTCATTTATGGAAGCTGTAAAAAAAGTTGCCGATTTAGGTGGTGTAGCTGTTAATATTGGTAAAGTTCGTAAAAAGCAAAACCATACAGAACTTCACCAAATATATGATTTAAGTTTAAAATTTTACATTAATAACTTAAATACAGCGAGCGGTAAAGAAGCCAAAGAATATTTAAATGGGCGTAATATAAATGAAGATATTATTAAAGAATTTCAAATAGGCCTCGCGTTAAAAAAAGATACTTTATCTAAAATTTTAATTAACAAGTTTAAACCAGAAGATGTTTTAAAAAGTGGTCTAGTTGGTAAAAACGACTATGGATATTATGATTTGTTTTACGAGCGAATTATGTTTCCACTTTATGATTTAGATGGAAATCCTATAGCTTATAGTGGGCGTATATATAATAGAGAAGATAATTCAAAATATTTCAATACTAGAGAAACCGAAATCTTTAAAAAAGGTGAATTACTTTATAATTATCACCGTGCTAAAGATGAAGCTAGAAGAAAAAATCAAATCATCATTATGGAAGGATTTATGGATGTTATCAGAGCTTACAGCGTTGGCATTAAAAATGTCGTTGCTACAATGGGTACTGCTGTAACCGATATCCAAGCCCATTTGATTAAAAGAATGGGACAAGAAGTAATCTTGTGCTTTGATGGTGATGAAGCTGGAGCTAAAGCAACGATGGCTTGCTCAAATGAACTATTAAAAATAGGTGTCACCCCAAAAGTTATTAGATTAGAAGATGACCTAGATCCCGATGAATATATCCAAAAATATGGACAAGCTGCTTTTCACAAGAAGATTGATAATCCAATCAGTATCATGGACTTTAAACTTTCTTATTTAAAAATCGGAAAAGATTTAAATAGTAGTGTTGATCAAGCTAAATATATAAGTGAATTAATTACCGAATTAAATAAAATTGACGATGATATATTAAGAGATTTAACAATCAAAAAAGTTGCTACAGAGATGGACGTTGATGAAAGTTTAATTAGAAATCATCTCGGTCCAAAGGAAAAAGAAATAAAGAAAGTTAAAAAAATTGAACTGCCAACTCATACAGATAAATATGAAAAAGCTGAGAGTAGTTTAATTTATTATATGTTAAGAAGTCCTGAAGTTATTACCATGTATAATAATAAAGTAACTTATATTCCAACTAAAGAATATCGGTTGCTTGCTAGAGAAATAAGCACTTTTTATAAAAATTTTGGATTTATCAGTGAAGCTGACTTTATAGACTACATCGAATGTGATCCAGAGCTCATGGATACAATCAATAAAATCAATAAATCAAATACCAAAGAAAGTTATACTTTAGAAGAAATTGAAGACTATATTAATGTAATTAAAGATTATAATGTCAAAGAAGAAATTAAAAGACTTACTAATAAGATGAAAAACTTGACAGACCCTCTAGATAAGGCTAAAATAGCCGAAGAAATTGTGGGATTAAAAAGGAGTGTAATAAATGTTTGAAGAAATGAAAACTTTTGATCAAAGAAAACAAGAACTAATTACCTTAGGTAAGAAAAAAGGAAGTATTACTTATGAAGAATTAGCTGAAAAATTAAAAGGTTTAGAACTGGATGCTGATTCATTAGATGACTTATATAATACTTTAAGTGAGAATCATATTAAAGTTGTTTCTGAAAATGAAGAAGACGATGAAGATCCAAGTACTACTAGTAATGAACTTTTAACTAAAGACTTAACTATCAACGATCCAGTTAGAATGTACTTAAAAGAAATTGGTCAAATTAAATTATTAACTACCGAAGAAGAATTAGAATTAGCTGATAGAATTGCTCAAGGCGATGAACAAGCTAAAGCTATATTAGCCGAAGCTAATCTTCGTCTAGTTGTTAGTATTGCAAAAAGATATGTTGGAAGAGGAATGCTTTTTCTAGATTTGATTCAAGAAGGAAATATTGGCTTAATGAAAGCCGTTGAAAAATTTGACGTTACTAAGGGTTATAAGTTTTCAACTTATGCTACATGGTGGATTAGACAAGCTATAACTAGAGCTATTGCCGATCAAGCTAGAACTATTAGAGTTCCTGTTCACATGGTTGAAACAATCAATAAATTAGCTCGTGTGGAAAGACAACTGACACTAGAATTAAACCGTGAACCAACAGAAGAAGAACTAGCTAAAAAAATGGGTACAAGTGTCGAAAAAATCAGAGATATTTATAAAATTTCTCAAGAACCAGTTAGTCTAGAAATACCAATTGGTGAAGAAGATGACTCACACCTAGGTGATTTCATTCCTGATGAAACTAATATGAGTCCAGAAGACTTTGCTGTTAACGAACTTTTAAAAGATGAAATCTCAGAAGTATTGCTTACTTTAACTGAAAGAGAAGAAAAAGTTATTAGACTTAGATTTGGCCTAGAAGATGGTAGGCCAAGAACTCTAGAAGAAGTTGGCCAACTATTTGGAGTAACCCGTGAACGTATTAGACAAATTGAAGCTAAAGCTTTACGTAAATTACGTCACCCATCAAGAAGTAGAAAACTAAAAGATTATTTGGGTGATTAATCATGAAACTTTCTAAAAGATTAAAAGCTATCAGTGATTTAATAAATCCTAATAGTAAAGTAATAGACGTTGGTTCCGACCACGCCTTTTTAGACATCTACTTAAATAAATATAAAAATTGTCAGTGTTTAGCTATCGATAAATCTAAATACTGTACGGAAACCGCTATTGATAATGCGCGTAAATTTGAAGCTGACATTAAAGCCATAACAAACGATGGATTAAATGGCATAACCTTAAATGACGAAATTATTGTCATCAGTGGCATGGGCACTAGAAACATTATCAAAATATTGAATTTTGATCTTACGAATAATTTAATATTATCAAGTCATACAAATATTGATGATTTAAAAAATTTCTTAGATAAAAAAGGATATTATATTTATAAAGAATTAATCATTGAAGATGGAAAAACATATAACATTATATATGCGAAACACAAAGGAGGTGCACAGTGAATAAACATAAATTAACCGAACTTGAGTTTTTAAATGAAAAAATTAAAAATGAAAAACAAAGAGTATATAGTAAAGGACTAGTTTTATTACCAGGAATAGCTACTATAACTTGTGGCGCTTTAGCCAGTGATCGTTTTGGTGCTGCCATTGGTTCTGTACTTGTAATTGCTGGTCTAGCTCTTACCACTGAATCATTAGTTCAATTTGAAGAATTTCAAGCAAATCAAGAATCAAAAGTTGAAAAAGTATATGAAAAAGTAAATAATATAACACGTAAAAATAAGTAGGGAAGATAAATGATAGAAGTGAGATGTACACTAGAATTAATAATGATAAATTCCAAAAAGGTAAAAGGTTGTTATTGCTAGTGCCCAAATTATAACTTCTAAAACCTTAAAAATTAATCTATAAAATTCAAAAGGAGAATTAGTTATTAACTTTTCTCCTTTTTTGTATATAAGGAAATGGGAATGTCCAGTGTGTCATACACATCATAACCGGGATTATAATGCAGCAGTTAATATAATGTTTAAAGGTTTAGAAAAATATATGTTATACTTAAAGCAATCTATCTAATCATAAATTTTGACAAATAAATAAAATAAATTAGGGTGGCGACCATCCGATATTGGTCTATGGAGGAATCTAAGATTCCTATGAAGTAGAAAGAGCTTACCGTGAGGTAAGCTAGTCAAAATCTATTTTGACCTTTGTTCTTTGTTCAAAATATAGTATAATTAAAAAGGTGGTAACATGTTTGATCGTTTAGAAATATTAATTGATGGTAAAATAAATTTATTAAAAAACAAAATAGTTATGATAATCGGCTTAGGTGGAGTAGGTGGCCACGCTTTTGAATCACTCGTTAGAAGCGGTATTGAAAAAATCGTCGTAATTGATAACGATGTAATTGATATTACTAATATAAATAGACAAGCTTTAGCGTACCAAAATACTATTGGCAAGTCTAAAGTCGAAGTTTCTAGAGAAATCGCCAAAAATATAAACCCAAATTGTCAAATTATTTCTTTACAAATATTTTTAAGCGAAGAAAATATAGATGAAGTCTTTAATCAAAAAATAGATTTTGTAATTGACGCTATTGACACCATTAATACTAAAAAACTAATTATTAAGAAATGCTTAAATGAAAACATCCCATTCATATCTGTAATGGGAACTGGCAATAAAATGCACCCAGAATTACTAGAAATATCTGATATTAGAAAAACTGAATATGACCCAATTGCCAAAATCATCAGAAAAATGGTCAAAGATGAGAAAATAAATAAAAAAATTCCAGTCATATTTTCAAAAGAGAAACCTTTAGTAAAAGGAAGAATTGGTTCCAACTCATTTGTTCCAGCTACTGCCGGATTACTTGCTACAAGCTATGTCATAAATAAATTATTGGAGGAGAAGTATGAATAAAAAGTTATTAGAAATTATAAATTCTTTAAAAGGCTCACTACTTGGTATTGGTCTTAATGACGACATTTTATTAGACGCTATCGAAAAAAACGATGATATTTATACTTGTTATCTTTTAACAAACATCAGTAGAAGTGGCAAAAAATTTAGTATGACTAAACGTGGAAAAAATAAAAAAATAAATATCAAAAAAATTAAAAAGCACTTTAAAAAGAAATCTTTAAACACCATTATTTGTAACTATGACATAATCAAAAAATTTCAAAGGTCGTTTGTCCCAAATAGTGTATATCTTAATAATGAAACTCTATACATTTATGGAAAAAAAGATGAACTTGAAGTTTTAAAACAAAAATATCAAAGATATACTAAAGACATAAGTATTGAAAAAGCCGACGATTTTTATATCATGAAAATAAATAATCAAAATACCAAAAATAACTTTTTCAAAGATACTTTCTTTAAAATAAAAGATTTTGGTAGTGATGTTATTGAACTTATTACAGATATATTGATAAATTAAAATTTGACAAAATAATTTATATGTGTATAATACCCACATAACGAGGAGGGGAAAATTATGGAAAAACAAAAATTTACTTTTATAAATGAAGGTAACGGTATAGAAGGAATTATTGAATCAGGTATAGTTTTAGATACTAAAACATCTGCTACACCAAAAGTAGCCATTAAACCACAAACTGGTAATTTAGTTTGGGATCCAATATTTGAAGGTTTTATTCCAAGAGAAAGTGATAAAGATTATACTTTAGAAAAAACAACTGTAGCTGTAAAACAAAAATAAATCCAAGACACTATTAATGAATAATAGTGTTTTTTGATATCAAAATATGCTATAATTTTAGTAGGATAGAAACATATCCAAAATATTGGAGGTGTTATAAAAAATAAAAAACGTTAAACAATTTATTCAAATAAAAAAGGAGGAAAAAATATGTGGATTTATATTGTAATCGCTATAGTCGTAATAATTGTTCTTTATGCTCTTATTACATATAATAATTTTATAAAATTAAAAAACACGGTAAAGGAAGCCTTTGCCACTATGGATGTTTATCTAAAGAAAAGATGGGATTTAATTCCTAATATTGTTGAAACTGTCAAAGGATATGCTAAACACGAAGAAAACACCCTAAAAGAAGTTGTTGAACTTAGAAATAGTAGTTATGATAGTATGTCTGATGATGAGAAGGTTAAAGCAAACCAAAAAATATCAAAAGACATTAACAAAATAATGCTTTTAGCTGAAAGCTATCCAGACCTAAAAGCCAGTACAAATTTTCAAGATTTAAGTAGGGAACTATCTAAAGTGGAAGAAGATATTGCCAATTCAAGAAAATATTATAATGGCGCCATCGAAATGTTCAATAATAAAGTTGAAATGTTTCCAAGTAATATCTTCGCTAAATTATTCGGTTATAAACCAAAAGAAATGTTTGAAACTGATGAACAAGAAAGAGAAAATATTAAAGTTTCATTTTAATGGATGGAGATAACATGAAAAGAATAAAAAAGGGAATATCTTTATTTTTCATTGCTTTTTTAACTTTAATATTTCTTTTTCCAAATGCTAGAGCGCAAACAAATCAAACTAACATCATTAGTACCAACAATACAGCAAACCTAACTGTTGGTGATTTATTTTTTTCTAATATCACATTTCAAGATAATTCATCATCTTCATCTTTAGCCTTTGGTCTAACCGCTGATGTAACTAATGCGTCATTAAACGATATCTATTATGAGGCCATAAGTTATTATTATGACTCAAATAATAATTTAATTGCCACTGCTTCATCTAATAGCTTTGCCGTTTCAGATAAAAGCAAATTAAATTTTATGTCCAATTTAAATATTTTAGGAAATAATGATGTTCAAGATATAAAATATTATCGCTTAGAAATAAATATAGATAATTCAACTTCTACTAACACAAATACCACCCCAAGTGAAATTGATCTATATGATTCTCATGATTATGTCATTGATAAATACGATGTTAATATTGTTGTTAATGAAGACAATACATTTGATATAACCGAAACTATTACTGCTTACTTTAATATGGCCAAACACGGAATATACCGAAAAATACCATTAAAAAATAAAATTGTAAGAATAGATGGAACTTCGTCAACCAATCGCGCTAAGATATCTAATTTAAGTGTTGATAATAAGTATAAAGTATCCCAATCAGGTGATGTTTATAATATTCAAATAGGAGATGCCGATAAAACCGTAACTGGAAAGCAAACATACACCATTAAATATACTTATAATATTGGTAAAGATCCAGTAAAAGATTATGACGAACTTTATTATAATATTATTGGTGATGAATGGGATACTGTTATCGGTAATATTACTTTTTCTATTACTATGCCAAAAAAGTTTGATTCTAGTAAACTAGGTTTTTCATCTGGCACCACAGGTTCAACAGCTAACAACAATATTATTTATAATGTTAGTGGCAATACAATTACAGGTAGTTATACTAAAATTTTAAGTCCAGGTAATGCCTTAACTATCAGAGCCGAACTTCCTGAAGGCTATTTCGCCAAAGCCTCTAATATTTTTACTTTACAAGATTTTTTAATTTTTTTCGTTCCTATAGTCGGATTAATAATATCAGCTATTTTATGGTTTATTTATGGCCGTGACGACAAAGTAGTAGAAACCGTCGAGTTTTATCCGCCAGAAGATTTTAATAGCCTAGAGGTTGGTTTTCTATATAAAGGAAAAGCTGATAACATCGATGTTACCTCACTTATAATTTATTTAGCTAACAAAGGTTATATTCAAATAACTGAAACTGACGAAGGCTCATTATTTTCAAAAGGTCAAAACTATAAAATAACTAAATTAAAAGATTATGATGGTAATGACGCCAATGAACGTCTTTTCCTAGGTAAAATATTTAAATCTTCAAAGAAAAAGAAATCATCTAACTGTAATGAAGTCGCCTTATCAGAGCTTTATAATGAGTTTTATCCAACCGTCAACAAAATATTAAAGAAAGTAAATAGCAAAAAGAATAAAGAAAAAATATTTGAAAAAACATCTTTAAACAAAAAGAAGTATGTCATTATAATGATGGTTATTTCTTATATTTTAATAACCGCAATTCCGATTATCAATTATAGCGGTCTAGATACTTTTTTTTGGGCTTTGTTATTTCCAGTTATATTTTTCATTAGTTTATTTAATGTAATTTTTGTAAACAAAAGCATTTTTACAAATATTTATAACCTTATATGTGGAGTGCTGCTTGGGGGTATTCCGTGGCTTAGATTTGTCTTACCAGTACTTCTTAAAAACAACATTTACCTAATTGGATATTTATGTGGTTTAATATGTCTATTTGTTATGTTTGTATGTCTAAAATATTTGCCTAAAAGAACTTCTTATGGATTAGAAATGTTGGGTAAGATTAAAGGTTTCAAAACTTATTTAGAAACCGCCGAAAAAGACAAATTAGAAGCTATGGTTATGGAAAATCCAACTTACTTTTATGATATATTACCTTATACTTATGTATTAGGGGTTTCAGATAAATGGATAAAAAAATTTGAAACTATAACCATGCAAGCTCCTAATTGGTATGTCGGCACCAGGCCATTCTCAGTAGTTACTTTTGGTACATCTTTAAATCGTGCCATGTCTAAAGCATCTCATGTTATGTCTTCATACCCAAGTTCTTCGAGCGGTTCATCTGGTGGCGGATCTTCAGGCGGTGGTTCTGGAGGTGGTGGAGGCGGTTCTTGGTAACCCTTCTACTAATTAAACAAAATATCTTAAAAGCATGTTAAACATTAGTTAAAATGATACCGATTTATAATGTGGATAACAAACAAAGG
>ENA-OPVV01001256-OPVV01001256.1-human-gut-metagenome-genome-assembly--contig:-NODE-1256-length-19187-cov-4.036013_pt1 | contig 19187 bp, 15 predicted proteins | sample MGYA00241500_ERZ501992 | MGnify/ENA primary metagenome ERZ501992 (study PRJEB25962, sample SAMEA2043052) | human gut metagenome | biome: human gut; feature: human-associated habitat; material: faeces...
AATTTTTTATTATCCGACTAAAGATACTATACTATAATCAGGATGCTCTATCAAGTAGGTAGCAGACGCAATTGATCCCCCACCTTAGAGGTCGGAGTCTTCTTGCTGTAAGAGGATAAAACTCAATACCTTTACTCTTATTTTCTTCACTCAATAAGTCTCTTATCCTGAAATCAAAAAAGAAATCTATTACACGTGTCATATCATTTGTGAAAGCTATATTTAGGCATAATACTTTCCTTAAGACATCGTGTAATAGATTTCTTTTTTGATTTCTTATATTATTTAATTATTATCTAATTCCTATATTATCAATATACTATCTAACTTAACACGGTGACAGCTGCTTCCATTTACTGATCAAATGACCAGCTTCCATCATCGTTCTGTGTTCCGCCAATGACATCCTGTCCATCTACAGATACTAATACATCTGTGCTGCTGACATTATCACCACTTACGGAAAAATCATAATATTCTTTATCTCCCACTGTAACTTGCTTCTTGTAAGAATATTCTGCATCTTCTCCATAATAATCTTTTGCCTGGCTTAATGCGTCATCCTGTGAGATTCCTTCTGTACTGTCGGTAGAATCTGTAGCATCCGTGCTGTCTGTAGATGAATCAGCATCTGTGCTGTCTCCATTCTCGGATGTACTGTCTGTACTCGCTTCTTCACTTTCAGAAGATGTACTCTGATTCTCAGAATCTGTCTCTCCAATCTGTCTGATTGCTGTAGCAGAATAGGCAAAGCAGTTATCATCACCATCAAAAGAAGATGCGGTGATTGTCACTTCATATGTTCCTTTTACTTCATCTGTATCTTTATCTCGAAGCTGTGATGTGATGATATAATCGCTTCCATCTTTCACACAGTTTGTAATATATGGAACAAGACTGCTTACCTCTCCTTTTAAGAAGCCATACATCTGCTTGCCATCATCATATGTCGCATATTTATCACCATCAGGAATTTCCGGAAATTCCATGTTGCCCATTCCATATGCATTATAAAGAGCAGATGCATACATATTTGATGTGTTCTCTTTAAGATAATAGTAGGAATCCATCTCAATTCCATCTCCGTAAGCAGATTCATTCTCCATTAAGGAAGTGAGTGCTGCCATAGAAAACCAGAAAGAATCCGACTTTTCTTCACTGGCACCATTCGCATAGTATGGATAACCTTTCGAATAATTCTGTAACATCAGAGCCTCAATTGGATAAATCATATTTTCAAAATTATCTGGAAGCTCTACACCAGAAGCAACGTAATCCGCTGTCGTATCATCCTTTGCGGCCTCTGTTGTTGCCTCTGATGCCTGTTCTGCCTTAGAAACGTTGTTTTTCTCTGCACTTTTGCTTGTAGAACATGCACTTACACTCACAACCATCATTCCAACAAGAGTTACTGCACATAATCTTTTCAGTTTATTCTTAAACATAATTCCTTCCTTTCTGTTTCGCCGGTGTATGTTCTCATCTATGCCACTTTTTATTGACTATATCTGCATCCACCGCAAAACATGAACTTCTCTTAAACTTTTTCCAAAGTATTTTCATCAAAATAATAGCCCATTTGAAAATAATTGTAAAGAAATTTCTTTTTGCTTTCTTTCCTGGCTTTTGCAGGTTATTTTTTATATTATTGGAAATTTACCTTCTTTTCAAAGAAGATTTCTATTTGTTTTCGCGTTGCTTTCAGAGAACCCTGTGCAAAAAATGGTTTTCCACCTCCTCGTCCGTTCAGTTCTTTATTCACCTGCTTTACAAGTTCCCGGACATCTCCTTCTCTCTGTCCAATGGCATATTTATATCCGTCTTTATCATTTCCCGCAAAGAAAGCTGCAACACCGCTGCATGTATCTAAAATCGCATCGGTACATTTTCTTACTTCTACTGGTTCCATATCTCCTTCAATCAACAGCACATTTTCTTTTCCCACACAGGAAGCTGCTATCTGTTCAAAATGTTTTTGCTTTTCTGCTGCAAGTTCACCTTTTAAGTTATAAACTTCATCAAGAAGTCTCTGTACTGCATCTTTTGTCTCTTTTTCTTTTACCGAAAGTCTGACTGCAACCTGGCTGTTTTGCTCCGCACTTTTTGACAGATATTCTAATGCCCGTTTTCCTGAAAGCATTTCCATACGAACCCCGTCACGAAACTTCTTACTGGAAAGGATTTTGACCAGGCCAATCTGGCTGGCATGTGTCACATGAAGACCACAGCAGGCACAAAGGTCTGCTCCCGGAAATTCTACCAGGCGAATCTCTCCTGTAAGTTCTTTTTTACTTCGATATGGAATGAGTTTTCGTTGTCTCTCATCTGGATAAAAAATATTTACCTCCTGATTCATCCAAATATAATCATTTACTTTTTGTTCAATTTCAGCCACTTGTTCTTCTGTCAGCATTCCGCTTAAATCAATTGTAATGACTTCTTCTCCCATATGAAATCCAACATTTTCATAACCATATTTTTCATGAATCATTCCACTGACAATATGTTCGCCAGAATGTTGCTGCATAAGGTCAAAACGCCATTCCCAGTTGATTCGTCCTACAACTTGTTCCCCTGCTTTCAATGGTTTTTTCATGATATGACAGATTTCTCCATCCACATACTGCACATCAAGAACTTCTTCTCCCTCAATTGTTCCCTTATCTGCTGGCTGTCCTCCGCCTTCAGGATAAAAGGCTGTTTCATTTAAAATGATATAATATCCTTCCTGTCTTTCCTCACAGGAAAGTACAATGGCCTCAAACTCTCTAATGTATACATCTTCATAAAATAATCTTCTCGTTTTCATAATCAAATCCTCTTTTATTCTTGAATTATTTTTCAAACACAATCAGCGAGTGTCTTAAAAATATCCCTGCAACCTGCATGCCCCAAATTGCGGCATATTTTTCAGAAAGCATTTTTCAAAAAATACAATCTATTAAAAAAGACTACCGCGTCAGAATATGATCGCGGCAGCCTCTCCTTTTCGTCAAGTAACACCTGACTAGATGCTCTTTATTTTGATGATTCTGCTTTTATATAGAGGGATAGATCAGAATCTGGATTCTGCACTTCCATCTGATAATGTGTAAACTCCTTCGTTCCATCCTCATCTTCGTATACCTTATATCCATCATGATCAAGTACAGTAAAGTATAAATCAATTGGAAGATTAAATGTATATTCCTGATTCTTTTCTCCATCATAATCAGAGTAAACAGTACATACTCTCTTTTCTTTTTCCTTCTTTAAATCCTTATAGAACTGTGGAATCTTTTCTTCACCGTCAAACTCTACTGTATAACCATAGAAAACTTCATCCCCACATTTCTCCTCTACAGAAGTAATAAGCTGTGTCTTTTTATCAATAATAATCGTTTTCTCAATCGTATCTCCAGCAGAGAATCCGTATTCCGTATCATAATCATCTCCGCTTTGAACCTTAGTCGTAAGCTGTAAAGTGATTGTACTATCACGTTCTTTTTCGTTCTGAATCTGATCTTTCATATCTCCCTGGAAAATGCTTTCCTCAATCGCTTTTACGCATTCTTCCTCGTAATCATTTCCAACCAGTCCGAAATACTGTGTATACTTCCCATTATAACGATATAATTCTTTATTACTGATTACTTCTTTGTAATCATCATCGGAACCTTCTTTCTTAAAGTAAGAGAAATAGTTCCCCTTTTTATCTTTCTTAATCTGGCGGGTTGTCGTATAATCAGAACCTTCTGCCAAATGAGAGTAAGAAGCTGTAATTGTAACAAGCTTGTGCTCCTTAAGTAATGCCTCGACTGTATTTGCAGAATTAATCTCTTCCATGTGTTTTGCGTTCTTATGCGTTCTATGCAAAAGTCCAAAAACAACACCTGCAAGAATCAGCACCGTAAGCAATAAGCTAATACCCAATACCTTCCAGAACCACGGCCGATTCTGATTGCGGCGATGGGAAGTTGTCTGATCTAACTCATAGCCTTTATATTTTCTTGTATTTGTAGTATCCGACATAAAATTAAAAGTTCTCCTTTCTAGTTTGCCAAAAGTCATATTCGCCTTATTATAATCCAACCCCTATCTATATTTCAAGTTTTTTCACCCTTTTTGTACATTTTTCATCAGCATGTAGCTGATGCCGTTTGTCTGATTCTCCTTTTTCTCTGCATCAGTAAGCGGGCGGATTACCTTTGCCGGAGAGCCAAATGCCAGCATTCCGTCTGGAATTACCGTTCCCTGTGTAACAAGGCTTCCTGCTCCAATAATACAGTCGGAGCCAACCTGCGCGCCATTCATAATAATCGCACCCATTCCAATGACGGTATTATTCCCGATTGTGCATCCATGAATAATCGCATTATGACCAATAGATGTTCCATTCCCAATTTTACATGGGAAGCCATTATCTGCGTGAACAACGGTACCATCCTGGACGTTAGAACCACACCCTACAACAATCGGTGCCATATCTCCGCGAAGTACCGCATTATACCATACAGAACTTTCATCTCCTAATGTGACATTTCCTACTACACAGGCTCCCGGTGCTACCCATGCATTTCCCTGAATATCTGCGTTTTTAATATAACTCATGCTTTTCTCCTTTTCTTTGTCTCTCATTATACCTGGCTCTGCTCCATAAAGAAATCAAATGTAAGCTGGTCAGTTTCCGGAAGTCCTGTAAGTATTCCAAGTTCCACCATCTTATCTACGTTCGTCTTACTGACTTTCGCCTGATTTCTAAAGTTTTCAAGTGAGGTAAACGGACCATGTTTCGCTGCCTCTTCTACCTGCTCACAGGCCTTATCTCCAAGACCCTCCACACTGGAAAGCGGCGGCATAATCTTACCATCAATAATCTGACATTCTCTTGCTTTTGCCTTATAAATATCAATCGGCATAAACTCAAATCCTCTTGCATACATTTCCTGTGCAATTCTTCCATCACGAATCGTATCCTGATCCTTTTTCGTCTGCTGATCCTTCGGTGTTTTTAAAAGTTCCGTAAGTGCAATGTCAAGACGTTCTTTTCCCCGGCACATAATCTCATAGGAAAACGCTGAGGCACGGATACCAAAGTAGGCTGCATAATAAGCTAATGGCTTATGTACTTTAAACCATGCCACACGCCAGCCCATCATAACATATGCCGCTGCATGCGCTTTCGGGAACATATATTTAATCTTCTTACAAGACCAGATGTACCAGTCTGGCACGCCGTGGGATGTCATCTCTTCTTCCCACTCTGGTTTTAATCCCTTTCCTTTACGAACAGATTCCATGATGGTAAAAGACTGTTCTTTATCAAGTCCCATATTGATAAGATAGGTCATAATATCGTCTCGACAACAAATTGCCGTGGAAATCTCTGCTTTTCCCTCTTCAATCAATGTCTGTGCATTTCCAAGCCATACGTCTGTACCGTGGGACAGGCCAGAAATACGAACAAGGTCAGAGAAACACTTTGGATTTGTATCTTTTAACATCTGCATAACAAACTCGGTACCAAACTCCGGTACGCCAAGAGAACCCATCTCAATTCCGCCAATATCTTCTGGTGTGATACCAAGAATATCGGTACTGTGGAAAAGAGACATAACTTCTGGATCATCAAGAGGAATCGTTGTCGCATCCATTCCTGTTAAGTCCTCTAATCGCCGAATCATAGTGGGATCATCATGGCCGAGAATATCAAGTTTTAACAAGTTGTGGTCAATAGAATGGTACTCAAAATGTGTTGTAATAATATCTGTATTCACATCATTTGCCGGATGCTGGATTGCGGTAAATTCATAAATCTCATGTTCATGAGGTACTACGATAATTCCACCCGGATGCTGGCCTGTGGTTCGCTTTACACCCGTACAGCCTTCCGCCAAACGCTCCATCTCACATCTTCTTTTATGAATATCTCTTTCTTCAAAATATTTGTACACATAACCATATGCTGTCTTTTCTGCAAGGGTACCGATGGTTCCTGCCCGGAATGCCTTTCCCTCTCCGAAAATAACTTCTACATATTTATGTGCTTTTGACTGATATTCTCCAGAGAAATTCAAGTCAATATCCGGCTCTTTATTTCCCTTAAATCCAAGGAATGTCTCAAATGGAATATCATGTCCTTCCTTTTGTAACGGTGTGCCGCAGACCGGACAGTCCCTATCCGGCATATCACAGCCAGACATACCTTTTTTCGAATATGGTCTTACTGCATCAGAGTCAAAATCTACATAATGACATTTGGGACAAATATAATGCGCTGACAAAGGGTTAACTTCCGTAATACCTGCCATTGTCGCTACAAAAGAAGATCCTACGGAACCTCGCGAACCTACCAGATATCCATGATCATTCGAATCCCACACCAGCTTCTGTGCGATAATGTACATTACGGCAAATCCATTGGATATAATAGAATTCAATTCTCTTTGTAGTCTCTCCTCTACAATATCCGGCAGATCCGGCCCATAAATCTCATGGGCTTTATCGTAACAGATTTTTGTTAATGTCTCATCAGACTTTGGAATAACCGGAGGACATTTATCAGGATGTACCGGCGAAATCTTTTCGATCATATCAGCAATCTTATTTGTGTTGGTGATAACAACTTCCTTTGCCTTTGCTTCTCCGAGATAGGCAAACTCCTCAAGCATTTCCTCCGTCGTTCTAAAATACAGCGGTGCCTGATTATCCGCATCTGAAAATCCCTTTCCTGCCATGAGAATTCGACGATACTGTTCATCTTCTGGATTTAAGAAATGAACATCACAGGTCGCAACAACCGGTTTGTGATATCTTTCGCCAAGTTCCACAATCTTACGGTTATAATTCTGTAAATCTTCAACTGTTTTCGCTTCGTACCTGTCACTTTCAAGCATGAACATATTGTTACCGATTGGCTGAATTTCGAGGTAGTCATAAAAACGGACCAGTTCTGCTAATTCCTCTTCACTTTTCCCCCTGATGACTGCCTGAAACAGCTCTCCCGCCTCACAGGCAGACCCTAAAATAAGTCCTTCCCTGTACTTTTGAATCAAGCTTTCCGGCATTCTCGGACGGCGGTTAAAATAGTCCAGATGTGAGGCCGATACCAGTCTGTTTAAATTAATACGGCCTGTCTCATTCTTTACAAGAATAATGCCGTGATAGGACGGCGCTTTCTTAATCAGATCCGGTGACATCGCTCCCATATCATTTAATTTGGCAAGTGTGTGTACGTCTTGCTCTTCAAGCATTTCCACAAAACGAAGAAACACCTCTGCCGTTACTCTTGCATCATCGACTGCCCTGTGATGATGTTCCTGCTTGATATTCAATCGTTTACATACTGTATTTAACTTAAACTTATTCAAATCCGTAAGAAGCAGCCTTGCCATCTGTACCGTATCAAGTACCGTAAAATCTGTTTCAAATCCCTGTCTTTTTGCATTCTCTTCGATAAAGCTCACATCAAACTCTGCATTATGTGCAACCAGACTGCACCCCTCACAAAAAGAGAGGAATTCCGGCAGGATTTCTTCTATTGACTTTGCATCTGCAACCATTGAGTCATCAATGCTTGTAAGTTCTGTAATCCGAAGTGGAATCGGACGCTGCGGATTGACAAACACACTGTAATGGTCACTTATTTTCCCCTTGCTTACCTTAACGGCACCAATTTCGATAATCGCATCATGAATCGGGCTAAAACCTGTTGTTTCCAAATCAAATACAACATAATCATCTAATAATGTCTGTCCTTTATCATTCGTGACAAGCTTCTTTAAATCATTTACAAAATAACCTTCCACTCCGTAAATGATCTTAAACGGTTCATCCATCGTAATACAATGATTCGCAATCGGGAATGCCTGCAAAACTCCATGATCTGTGATCGCCATTGCCGGATGCCCCCAGGCTTTTGCCTGATTGATAACCTTTTTAATGTCAACCACGCTGTCTAAATCACTCATTACGGTATGAAGATGCAGCTCTACACGCTTTTCCAAGCTCTTATCCATTCGCTTTTCTGTAAAGTCAGGAATCGGTTTAATTCCAGAAATTGAGGAAAGGGTCAGGTCGTGTTCAAATGTATCCATACGAGGCATTCCCTTTACTTTATAGAACTTTCCCTTTTCAAATAAATCCAAAAATTCCGGCAGCTGGTCATTGGCAATAAAAATCTTCCCAACAATCGTATCCGTAAAGTCTGTAATATGAAAACTTACAATCGTACGCTCTCTTCGAATTTCTCGAAGTTCCATTTTAAGGATCTGCCCGCGGACAACAACCTGTCCGATCTCATCGACAATTTCTTCTAATGGCACAACTTCTCCATCACAATCCTTACCGTAAATAACATCTGGGTCCTTTGACCGGCGTCTCTGACTAAATTCCTGTCTTCTTGCCCGCTCCTCAAAGAAATTCCCAGAATAGCTTCGTTGCGATTTTTTCTCTTCTTTTGAACCTTCTCCATCTTCCGCATCAGAATCTTTTTTCTCACTTTCCACCTTTTTGATCTGACTCATGACCATATCTACTTCCAGATTCAGTTTATGGTTTCTCGCCTTATAAAATGCCTGTTTTGCATCATCGGTAAAGTCAAATCCTACCTGAATTTCCTTTCCAAAGCGATGAGAAAAAAGATGTTCAAGATATTCTTTTAAAACACGGGATTTATCCCTTGCAAGGAAAGAATCTTCTAAAAGGATCGTCATGATGTTGCCTTCAAATCCCCACTCTCCATTCGAAAGAAGACTATACTCCACCCGGCCCATTTTTTTCACTTCATGAAGAATACTATTCCAGTAATCATTCGTTATGCTCTCTAACGTATAGGCTGAAGACAGTTCATACGTATCATCAAAAGAAATAAACACAGAAGTCTTTCCAAACAGCTCTTTTTTCATATCGTAGGCAACTTTATTCAATACTTTTCTTGGAATAATATGTTCACTTCTCAAATGAATAACCAACTGTCTTGTCTGCTGTTTCATGACAACCTTCGAAACAATCGCATTGGACAAAACATACTTTAAATTATCTGGAACGGTATAGTCTGGAAATACTTCTATAAAAGTCTGTCCTTCAAGCATCTTCTTCTCCTTTCTTCCTCAATCGATTCAATATTGTACAGGCTATAAATTTAAATATGCTCAGAGCGTATTTTAAAAATACCCTAAAGTGTGTTTCAAACACACTCTAATGTATCATATATTTTTATTTTCAGAATACACTTTAATAAATATGAATCGGAAGGACTGTTTTTTTTGAGTGCAAAAACAAAAATCGTTGTCGTAAAAGCAAAAGAACTTATTTATACTGCTCTTTTCGTCTGTTTAGGTATCATACTGATTCTTCTTCTAATCTTTATGTTTGCTCCAGAAGAAAAAAGCACCAAAACCAGCGCAGGTGTCTACACGCCCGGAGTCTATACTTCTACGATCACTCTTGGCGATAATACATTAGATGTGGCAGTTTCCGTTGATACAGACCACATTACCTCCGTCAGTTTGAACCATCTTTCTGACAGTGTAAGTGCTATGTATCCGCTCATCGAGCCATCTCTTGAAGAAATCAATGCGCAGCTTGAGCAGATTTCTTCAATTGATGATCTAAAACTAAATGCAGAAAATAAATATACTGGCCTGATCTTACAGCAGGCTATCAAAAATGCACTTTCCAAAGCCAAGTCTTAGAGCGTGTTTGAAAAATGCTTTCTGCAAGATGTGCGTCGCAATTTACGGTATATTTTCTATTACATAAAATACTGATATCACTCTTTTTAAAGCCCCAGCTTCTCTTTTAACTCATCTAATTCACTCATCCACACAGCAGAACTTGCATCACTTGGCATTCGCAAATCCCCTCTCGGTGAAACCGCAATAGAACCAACCTTTGGTCCATCCGGGAGGCAGGATCTCTTAAAATGCTGTGCAAAGAAACGCCAGCAGAACGTACGAAGCCATTTATAACAGGTTGCAACATCATATTCTTCTCCAAATGCCTGTCTGGTCAGACGGAAGATTTTCTCTGAATGGAATCCAAAACGAAGCATATAATATAAGAAGAAATCATGCAGTTCATAAGGACCCACCAAATCTTCTGTTTTCTGGGAAATAACACCGTCTACCGGTGGAAGTAATTCAGGGCTTACCGGTGTATCTAAAATGTCAAGCAGTACCTCTTTTAATTCCTGTTCCTCGCTCGTATCCGCATAATAACGTACCAGATGTCTTACCAAAGTTTTTGGTACAGAACAGTTCACAGCATACATGGACATATGATCTCCATTATAGGTTGCCCAACCAAGCGCCAGCTCTGACATATCTCCCGTTCCAATAACCATTCCATTTGTCTGATTGGCAATATCCATCAAAATCTGTGTTCTCTCACGCGCCTGAGAATTCTCATATGTTACATTATGAATTTCCGGGTCATGTCCAATATCTAAAAAATGCTGCTCTACCGCTTTATTAATACGGATTTCACGCAGGCTTGCGCCAAGCTTCTTTGTGAGCGTTACTGCATTGGAGTACGTTCTGTCTGTTGTTCCAAAACAAGGCATTGTCACACAGACAATATTCTCTCTTGGAATCTTCAACATATCAAATGCTCTTGCCGTTACTAATACTGCAAGAGTGGAATCAAGACCTCCACTGATTCCGACAACTGCCGACTGACAGTGGGTATGTGCCAGACGCTTTTTCAGACCCATTGCCTGAATGGTAAGAATCTCGTCACAACGCTTTTCTCTGTCAATCTTATTAGACGGAATGAACGGTGTACGCTCAAAATAACGGCTGAGTTCTGTTCGTTCTTCTTTCAGCCGGAAATAAACTCTCTCATAATTTTTATCTGCGCCTTCTGTCACAAAAGTTGTCATTCTTCGTCGGTCTGCCTCTAATCTTTGCAAGTCAATCTCTGTCTCGATATAACTATTCTGGAATCTTCTTGATTCTTTCAAAATAGAACCATACTCTGCAATCATGTTATGTCCACTATACACTAAATCCTGTGTGGACTCTCCCTCACCGGCACAGGAATAAAGATAAGCGCATACTAGACGAGCAGACTGCTGGGATACAAGATTACGGCGGTAAGTATCTTTTGTCGTTGTCTCATCACTTGCTGACGGATTACAGATTACAGTTGCCCCTGCTAATGCATGATGGGTAGATGGTGGCAGTGGGCACCATAAATCCTCACAGATTTCACATCCAATCACCAATTCTTCCATGTTCTCACAGCAAAATAAAAGATTCATCCCAAAAGGTACATCCTTACCACCAAGACGAATCTTTCTTACTTCCTCTTCTCCCGGAGCAAAATGTCTTGCCTCATAAAATTCTGAATAGTTTGGCAGATAATGTTTTGGCACAACGCCTAATATTTTACCGCCCTGTGCAAATACCGCACAGTTATAAAGCTTATGATTCACTGTTAATGGAAGACCTAAGACGATTACCATATCCTGTCCTTTTGTCTCCTCTAAAATAGCAAAAAGCTGATTCTTTGCCTCATCAAGTAACGTCTTTTGTAAAAAAAGATCATTACAAGTGTACGCAGTAAGAACAAGTTCCGGAAAAACTAAAAGCTTTACGCCATTCTTATCTGCCTTCTTTATTACTTCCATTACCTTTTCTTTATTGTGAATCGGATTGGCAACCTCTACATCAACAGATGCCACACCAACTTTTAAAAAGCCATCTTTCATAAAAACCTCCATAAAGCAAAATGGGAATCCTAAGTTCCTTAGTCTTCCCATTATTGTAATCAATTATTTATCTTTTGGCAACAAGCAGTACAAGGAAATTTTTGATTGCCCGCCACATGGGAAATCAAACGTTCTCTTATGACCTTCTTATTCCTAGAGCGTGTTTGAAAAATGCTCTAATATACAGTTATTCTTTTGTAGAAATCCGTAATAAATTACTCAAGGAAATCCTTAAGCTTTCTGCTTCTGCTTGGATGACGAAGTTTACGAAGTGCCTTCGCCTCAATCTGTCTGATACGCTCTCTTGTTACGTTAAATTCCTTACCAACTTCCTCAAGAGTTCTTGTCTTACCATCATCAAGTCCAAAACGAAGTTTAATAACGTTGCGCTCTCTTTCTGTAAGAGAAGCCATTGCCTCTTCAAGCTCTTCTTTAAGCATGGAAAAAGATGCAGAATCTACTGGAGAAAGAAGAGATTCATCCTCAATGAAATCACCTAACTGGCTGTCCTCTTCCTCACCGATTGGTGTATCTAAAGATACGGGATCTCTGGATGTCTTTAAAATCTCATCAATCTTGGCAACCGGCATATTCATCTTCTTGGCAATCTCTTCATTGGTAGGTTCTCTTCCGAGTTCCTGAAGTAACATTCTTGAAGTACGAAGTGTCTTGTTGATTGTCTCTACCATATGTACTGGTACACGGATTGTCTTCGCTGTATCGGCGATACCTCTTGTGATTGCCTGACGAATCCACCAGGTAGAGTAGGTACTGAACTTATTACCCTTCTTATAATCAAACTTCTCAACGGCCTTCATCAGACCCATGTTACCTTCCTGAATAAGATCAAGGAAAGACATTCCTCTTCCAACATACTTCTTGGCAATACTTACTACAAGTCGGAGGTTTGCCTCAATAAGCTGCTTTCTCGCCTGCTCATCTCCCTTTTCGATACGCTGTGCCAGAAATACTTCCTCTTCTGCTGTAAGCAGAGGAATATTACCAATCTCTTTTAAATACATACGAACTGGATCTTCTAAGCTGACACCTTCAAGAATATCAGCATCATCAATGATCTCAACTTCTTCTGTATCATCATCTATAAAATTATCATCACCGTCATCTTCTTCGTTGGTATTTAAAACATCAACGCCCTGTTTTTCAAAATAATCAAGAATCCACTCAAACTTCTCCGGAGTTAACTCAATATTCTTAAATGCATCGTTAATCTCCTTATACTCTAACACATTTTTATTCTTATGTGCCTGTTTGAGAAGCTTCTCCATGATGTTCGAAAAGACTATTCTTATATCTTCCATTCTGTTCTCCCAACTCTAATTATAACTAAACTTTCTGACTGTTTCCTGATTCTCTCCAAATACTTTCAATATAAAAAAATAAAATCAAAAGCTAACGAAGAAAAAGAATCCTGCCCGGCAGAATTCTCCGACTGCGGACGGCTATTATCTACTGCCATCCTGCTTATATATCCGTCAAATCAGTCTGACTGCTGTGCCATATACTAAAACCTCAGCAGCTCCCTGCATTACTTCGCTAGAGGAATAACGCACACATACTACTGCATCTGCACCCATCTGCTCTGCGTTCCTTACCATCTTATCTGTTGCAAGCGTTCTGGCTTTCTCCATCATCTCCGTGTATGAAGTAAGCTCTCCACCCACTAACGTTTTTAAACTGTTCATGATATCCTTACCTGCATGAACTGTTTGGACAGAAGAACCTTCTACAATACCTAACGGCTCGATTTCTCTTCCTGCAATTCTTTCTGTAGTAACTAATAGCATAGCTCCACCTCCATTGCGAGTAGCGCACTCAACCTATTATAATCTCATGTTATCAATAGAATACTCCAAAAAGAAAGCTTTGTCAACAAAAAGTGAGGGGAACAGACGAAAATCTTTGAAAACTACAATTTTCAGATTTCAAAAAGAAGAATTTCTTCCAATAGTGCTTTTTATTCTTTGAGCAATCCGACAGTCACTTTCTCTATAGTGGCATCTTCCCAGCCAAAGCACAACCCTCAGTAAGATAAACAGACCATATTTATGGCCTCGGAGCAAAGGTTGGATGCGAGCGCATGAGCGAACATTCAACCTGCAGCGACTAAAGTCACAAATATATCTTTTTTCATTTTCCGAGTTCGTCTATTTTGCAAAGAAAATCAAAGCTCTCTCTGTTCATAAAGAGGGTCTTTCTTAGAACTTCGCACCATCTTCTGATACTGTGATGGAGACATTCCCGTGATTTTTTTAAACTGTTTTGAAAAGTAATAGATTGAGGTATAGCCCAGCGAGGCAGCGGTATCTGTCAGATTCATACGATTCTCTCGGATGCACCGTTTAGCGGCACTGATTCGCATCTGGCAAAAGTATTCGATTGCTCCATAGCCAGTCTGTTCACGAAAAATTCTCTGTAGATGGGAGCGGCCTATGCCAAATTCTTTGCAAAGATGTTCTACCTTAATATGTTCGGTGATATGTGCCTCATAATAATCGGTGATTCGGTTGAAAAGAATAGAATCTGTTTTTAAGAGAGAAGCGGAAGCGTCTTTTTTTGTATTTTCAGATGGAGTTTCTTTTTTCTCTTCGGAAGAAGTATACTGGCGCATTAGGCTGATGAGGAGCATTTCAAGGTAAATGCCGATAAGTTGTTCACCGCCGAAAGGCTGGTTATATCTTCGTTCGAGGGCAGCAGGCGATGCTGGGTTGATTTTTGGAGAAAAGTTGCTTTTTCCTTCTAAGGCGAGTGCCTGTAATAACTCAGTCTCTTTTTTCTGGCATACAAGCTTTTTGTTGGCGAGCAATGAAAGATTTGCGGTATCACTGTAAAAACCTGCGGTAAATAGAACGGCAATATTGCCGGAGGAGGCCCTAAAAGAGTAGTATTCGTTTGGAGACTGGATGAAAAGTTCACCCTTTTGCAAAGTGACAGGTGCCTGTTTTTTGTTGGAAAAAGAGATTTCGGCAGAGCCATCCTCCACATAGAGAAGTTTCCAGTAATCGTGATACTCACTTTTAAAAATAAAGTCACTTTTATATTCAAAATAGTGGAGAGAAGTAAGCTGCCGTATTTCAAATTCTTTTTTCAGATGTAATGATTCAAGAGCCATAGTAAAGTCCTCATTTCTATGTTATTTCTATAGTGTTATATGCTGATTATTCAAAATAGTATTTATGATAATTATTCAGAAATATATGTTATATAACTACGCAGAATGAATTAGGATATTTGCGTAAAGTAAGGTCGTTACATATATTTATTATTTTATAATATTTTTTTGTGGAAATCTAGAGTGTGTTTAAAAAATCATTTTTCAAACACACTCTAGTAAAAACCAATAAATCACCCTCTTTGAGAAATGCTTTTTTTCTGTTATAATCGTATAAGGGCAAGGAGAATAAAAAAGATTTCTTTTTGCATATAATGAATAAAAATGAGGTGTAAAGAGTTGATTTCTACTTTTACAATGGAAGCCGGGCTTGTGATTGCGGCATTAATGGCGGTGGTCGGAGTCGTTCAGTGGAAGCGGCAGAGTGGTCGGCAGCAACAGGAAAAATACATATTGGATTATGCCGGGCAAGTTTCGGAATTAGAGAGTCAGAAGAGAGAAGAAGAACGGCAGCAGAGACAGGAAGAAGAAAAGAAGCAGAAAGACCGCTTATTTGGCATGGACTTTATGATTACGCATGGTTCCGCCTTTGGTGGCTGTGCAGCGATTTGTCCAGATGGAAGAATCCGCAGGGATAAGGTGGCGCTTGATAATATTCTTATGTATGGAAAGCATCCGTCGGGTAAAGAGTTTACTTATTATATCGAAGATCAGGGATTGGAAATCTGTGCCTGCGATAATCCAGAAGAACTGACGGTTATTTCGAAACAGCAGCCATTTGAGATTCGCGAGGCAGGTCTTTCGCGAGGACAGGGTGTTCCGACAAAGCAGGCGGTCATAAAGCAGGATGTCAAGTATTATATTATTTTGGAATCAAAACACGAGATTTCGATTAAAGCAACGAAAAGATGTTAGACGGGAGAGATACAGATGCAGGAGACAAAAACAATACGGGTGAAGAAATGTCCTTACTGTTTCCGTAATATTTCAAATGAGGATGCAGGATTTCTTTTAAGAACAGACGGGGTAAGATTTCAGTCACCAGCGTTAAATGAAGTATTTTCTTATAAGACAGATACGGCGTATTTGTATTTCTGGAGCGCTATGGGAATCCCGGAAGAACAAATCGATGCAAAGAGAATTATTATAGATAATGAAGTTATGACAGAACTGAATCAGGAACTGACAGCGGCCGGAAGAGATCTTGCCGTGAAACGCTTTGATACGGATAGTTGTGGATATACGTTTCATGTGGAAGAGGGAGCGGTTACCCTTTTTTCCAATACGATGGTCTGTCCGCACTGTCATAATGTACTTCCACAGAACTTTTTTAAATATGAGATGTTGATGATCGGGCTTGCAGGAAGTGTCGCTTCTGGTAAGACCGTGTATCTTTGTTCTCTAATGATGAATGGATTTGATGTGATGCAGAGACAGAATCTTACGGTTCGTAATGCTTATGGCAATCCAAATGATGATTATAAGATAGAGATGGAGCGGAATGCCGACCGTCTTATGCGGTATGGAATCTGTCCGGAGTCAACAAGTAAGGCTTTTAAAAAACCGGTATTTTTGGAAGTGACCTATCGGATTGGACAGAAGAATCTGCATATGCTTACGGCAATTTATGATGTGGCGGGAGAGCTTATCAGAGACAGTGCAGGTACAGGAAGAACAGGATTTGTCCGGCATATGGATGGATTTATCTGCCTGGTAGATCCAGCGCAGATGCATCTGGAACATTCTCTCATTAATAAACAGATTCCTGATGAGGAGCGAGTATTAGAGAAACTTTATGTCATGGGGAAGGAAGAACAGATGTCCATTCAGAGAATGAGTAATGAGAATGGAAAGCAGGTTATGGATCAGGCGGATTTCATGATGGAGAATACGATGAGTGACGAGTATTTTTATGAGAGAAAGGCAGACACCGTTTTAGATTCTATTCGTTCTGTTCTTGGAGATCATGAATTAAAGCAGAAGTATATGGCTCTTACTATCGCAAAGAGTGATTTATTAGAGGAACTTGGAGAGATAAAGGAATACAGGGGAAACAGTCTTTTATTTGAGAGAAAACAGGTATCTTATGGCTTTATGAACATGGATCATCATTTTTTAAGACAGGAGATATTAAAGCAGATTTTTGATCAGAAGGTGTTCCGCCTGCAGCGTAATCTTGCAGATTACAAAGAGAGTGGTCTCTTTGCAGTATCAGCACTTGGCTGTGAGACAGAGGAGACGATGGAGGGAACACAAAAGGAAGTGAAAACAGTAGGAAGAGTACGGCCGATTCGAACAGAGGAACCAATACTGTGGATGATGATGAAGTTCATGCAGGAAAGAGGGTGGCTTGAATGAAGACAGAATATTTAATACATGAGTATATGTGGTCGAATCATTGCATTTCCGGGAATAAACTTGGCTGGGGAATTACTGCTTCCTCCATGCCGGAAGACAGAGCCTATTTAAGAGAACTTGAAAAGCTGGCACAGGCAGCTGTTATAGATAAGACTGGAAAAACAGAAGTAGATGAACTTGTTTATAGTTCTGTTTGTGGTTTTGTAAAGATGAGTTCTGTTCCATGTGAATCGGGAGAGGATAAGCGGCAGAATAAGAGAGTTAGAATTTATCAGCCCAAGGCTCCTGAAAGTAATCCAGTAGCCTATCTTGCACCGGGAGGAGAATGGGCAGAGGAAGAGAGTGTTGGTTATTTACAGCCGTTATTCCTTGAAGAACCGGAATTTCATAGAAAAGATATCTTGCAGGAGATGAATCTTATGTCAAGACTGCCTGAATTTATGCAGGTAGTCTTTTGGTGTTTGTCGGGACACTCTGAGGGAATTAATATTGTGGCACCGGATTGGAAAGAAGAAGAATTTGCAGAAAAAGCAAAGCGTTTGATGTATGTAATTCACAGCTTGCTGCCGCAGCCGGCAAGTCCCACGTCGGCCAGCGCCGCCTCCGCCCGGTCCCGGCGCTCCGCACGGGTCAGCTCCCCCTGGATCTCCAAGGGCAGCGCCACATTTTCTCCCACGGTTCGCCAGGGGAACAGCAGGTCCTTCTGGGGCATATAGCCGCAGTAGTGCTTGCGTCCCACAATGGACTTCCCCTCCACCAGAATGGTCCCCGCCTTGGGCTTTAGGAGTCCGTTGGTCATGCGGAAGATGGTGCTCTTTCCGCAGCCGCTGATGCCGATGATGCAGTGGAAGGAGCCGGGTTCCACGGCAAAGCTCAGGTGGTCGATGATATCGAAGTCCTCGCTGGGGTACTGATAGGAGACGTTCTGAAATTCCAGCATGGTCATCGCTCCAGCGTCCAGGCCATCTCCCAGAAGCCCAGCTCATACCGGCTGCAGTTGATGAAGATCTCCTCCAGCCGCTGGTATTCCGCCTCCGTGCAGCTCTCCGCCAGGGTGTCCATCAGCTCCACCAGCGCGTCGTTGGTTTTCTGGTAGTCCTCCCCCGCGTAGCTGCGGATCCACTCGCCGTAGAAGGGGTGGTCCGCCGCGCCGGGGATGGCCGCCAAGCGCGTGCCGATCTCCGCATAGCTCCAGGAGCAAGAGAGGATGGCGGCGATGATCTCCGCCGGCCCGCCCGCAGCGGCACAGGAGAGCATGTAGTGGGTATAGGACAAATTGGAGAGGGCCGGCTGGACAGAAAACACCTGCTCCTCCGTGATGCCCAACCGGGCCATGTAGGCCCGGTGGACCTTCATCTCCCCGCCCAGAATCGCGTCCACATTGGCGGAGAAGGTCCGCATCAGGCCGGGATCCCGGGCCTTCACCACACCGTAGGCGAACACCCGGGCGTAGTCGAACAGGTACAGATAGTCCTGCAGCAGGAACCACTGGAACTTCTCCAGGTCCAGACTGCCGTCTCCAATCCCCCGGACAAAGGGATGGTCATGGCACTGCTCCCAGATGGGATGGGCGGCCTCGTACAGCCGCTGTGTCGTTCTCATTCGTATTCCTCCTATCCAATGGCCGGTCCGCCCCCATGCAAAAAGGCGGGGTCCCCTTTGGGACACCCCGCCTTCGCTCCAATCCTATCTCTTCCGTGCGGAAGAGACTCCGCACGAATAGCTTGTGCTGCGTCCCTACGTTGGCATTACCCACATCAGGTCAGGTCGAGGGACCGGCCCCTCATCTCAGCCTCCTCGCGGAAGCTCCCTTGCACGTTTTATTATAAAAGCCCGTCTTCTTTTTGTCAATAAATTTTTCCCGGTTTTCGGTAAAAATCCCGCATTTACACCAGATGCCGCTCGATCTCCTGCCGGGTGGGCAGGGAGGGGATCGCCCCTCTGCCCTGAACACAGAGCCATCCGCTGACGTTGCCGTACTCCAGCGCCTCCTGCACCAGCGGCTCC
>ENA-OPVV01001260-OPVV01001260.1-human-gut-metagenome-genome-assembly--contig:-NODE-1260-length-19145-cov-2.007596_pt1 | contig 19145 bp, 16 predicted proteins | sample MGYA00241500_ERZ501992 | MGnify/ENA primary metagenome ERZ501992 (study PRJEB25962, sample SAMEA2043052) | human gut metagenome | biome: human gut; feature: human-associated habitat; material: faeces...
GTGACAGACTGCCTGCCTTCTCTGGTGCCTTTCAATATCCGGGAGGCGTTTGTAAAGGAACTGCAGGGACTCTCCCTGAAAAATGTGACGATGACGATTAAAAACGGCAAAAAGACGCTGTTCGATGGATTCGGCGAGATGCTGTTTACACATTTTGGAATTTCCGGCCCGCTGGGGCTTTCTGCGAGCTCCTACATCGGAAAAGCACTGGAACAGCAGCCGCTGAAAGGATATCTGAACCTGAAGCCGGCACTCACGGAAGAACAGCTGGATGCGCGGATCCTGCGTGAATTTGAAGAAAACCGAAACAAACAGTTCCGCAACGTGATCAACAGTCTGTTCCCGGCGAAACTGCTTCCGGTGATGCTCTCTCTTGGCGGGATCGACCCGTACAAACAGGTCAATGCCGTATCGAAAGCGGAGCGTCAGCACTTTGAAGAGCTGATCACGCATTTCCCGTTTACAGTAACCGGAACACGGGGCTTCCGTGAAGCAATTATCACACAGGGTGGTGTTTCCGTGAAAGAGATCCGTCCGGGCACGATGGAGGCAAAGAAAAAAGAAGGTCTGTACTTCGTAGGAGAAGTGCTCGATCTCGATGCACTGACCGGCGGCTTCAACCTGCAGATTGCCTGGGCAAGTGCCCACGCTGCAGCCGAAGAGATCCGGGCAAAGGAAGAACAGGAATAAAATATGGATCACAGATTTTAGAATTTTCAGGAGGAAGAGAGAAGATGAGATTTAATCTTGCAATTGACGGACCGGCAGGCGCTGGCAAAAGTACAATCGCAAAACGTGTGGCAAAGGAGCTTTCGTTTGTCTACGTTGATACAGGAGCAATGTACCGTGCCATGGGCATCTATTTTTCGGATCTTGGCATTGCACCGGAAGAGCAGGAAAAAATTGAGGCAGCCTGCAAAGATGTGAAAATTTCCATTTCCTACGAAAACGGAGAGCAGCAGGTTTATTTAAACGGCGTCAATGTCACCGGAAGACTGCGCACCGAGGAGGCTGGAAAGATGGCATCCGCGACAAGCGCCTATCTGGAAGTACGAAAAAAACTCGTGGAGCTGCAGCAGGAGATGGCGGAGAATACGGATCTTGTGATGGACGGCCGCGATATCGGAACTGCCGTTCTGCCGAACGCACCGTTGAAAGTCTATCTGACAGCAAGTGCCCATGTCCGCGCACTGCGCCGCTGGAAAGAGCTGACCGAAAAGGGACAGACAGCCGATCTTGCGAAAATCGAGGAAGATATCAATGAGCGTGATTATCAGGACATGCACAGAGAGCATTCCCCGCTGGTACAGGCAGAAGACGCCGTACTCGTTGACAGCTCTGAAATGACGATCGATGAGGTTGTGGAAAAGATCTTAAGCCTTGCCCGCGAGCGCATGTAAACGCGGCAGAGAAAAGAGGAGAAGAAAAACAGATGGAAGTAACTGTTGCAAAAAGTGCAGGCTTCTGCTTCGGCGTCAAACGGGCGGTCGATACGGTATACCGTGAAATTGAGAGCGGTGAAAAGCCGGTCTACACCTTCGGGCCGATTATTCACAACGAACAGGTTGTGGAGGATCTCGAAAACCGCGGTGTGCAGGTGATCCTTTCGGAAGATGAACTAGAGGGGCTTTCTGGCGGAACCGTTGTGATCCGTTCCCATGGCGTATCGCGTGATGTCTGCGAAAAGATCGAAGCGCGCGGCATGAAAATTGTAGATGCGACATGTCCGTTCGTCAAGAAGATCCACCGGATTGTGGATGAAGAGGGAAGAAAAGGCCGCCATGTTGTTATCATCGGAAGCGCGGATCATCCGGAGGTGCAGGGCATCATGGGATGGGCGAGCGGCCCGGTTACCGTGATCCATACCTCCGAAGAAGCAGAGCAGTTTGTGCCGGAAAACGGAAAACCAATATCTATTGTGGCACAGACGACATTTAATTACAACAAATTTAAAGATTTAGTTGAAATTTTTTTGAAAAAGAGTTATGATAGTACTGTTTTAAAGACTATCTGCAACGCTACCGAGGAAAGACAGACGGAAGCGAGAGCAATTGCCAGGAAGGTTGATGCCATGTTTGTCGTGGGAGGCAGACATAGTTCAAACACGCAAAAGCTGTATGAGATATGTAAAGAAGAATGTAAAAATACTTACTTTATAGAGACACTCGTTGATTTGGAATCTAAGCCTTTTCAATCATTTGGTCGCGTAGGTATTACAGCTGGGGCATCCACCCCGAATAAAATAATTGAGGAGGTTCAAAAAATGTCAGAAATGAGTTTTGAACAAATGCTGGATGAATCATTTAAAACAATCAGAAACGGAGAAGTCGTTGAGGGTACTGTAATCGATGTCAAAGACGATCAGATTATCCTGAATATCGGATACAAAGCCGATGGTATTCTTACCAAAAACGAATATTCCAACGATTCTTCCATCGATCTTCACACCGTTGCACAGCCAGGTGACAAAATGGAAGTCAAAGTTCTGAAAGTAAATGATGGAGAGGGACAGGTCCTTCTTACTTACAAGAGACTTGCTGCTGAAAAAGGCAACAAGAGACTCGAGGAAGCATTCGAGAATCATGAAGTTCTGAAAGCAAAAGTAACACAGGTACTGAACGGAGGATTATCCGTAGTTGTTGAGGAGACCAGAGTATTCATTCCGGCCAGCCTTGTATCTGATGTATATGAAAAAGATCTGTCTAAATATGCAGATCAGGAAATTGAATTCGTTATTACCGAGTTCAACCCGAGAAGAAGACGCATCATCGGTGACCGCAAACAGCTCATCGTTGCTGAGAAGAAGAAACTGCAGGAAGAACTGTTCGCACGCATCGCAGTTGGCGATGTTGTAGAGGGAACTGTTAAGAATGTTACCGATTTCGGCGCATTCATCGATCTGGGCGGAGCTGACGGACTGCTTCACATCTCTGAGATGTCCTGGGGCCGCGTAGAGAACCCGAAAAAAGTATTCAAAGTTGGTGAGACTGTAAAAGTTCTGATCAAAGACATCAACGGCGACAAGATTGCTCTTTCCTTAAAATTCCCGGAAGAGAATCCGTGGCTGAACGCTGCTGACAAATACGCTGTAGGCAACGTAGTAGAAGGCTGTGTTGCCCGTATGACTGACTTTGGTGCATTCGTTGAGCTTGAGCCGGGCGTAGATGCTCTGCTTCATGTTTCCCAGATTTCCAGAGAGCATGTTGAGAAACCGTCTGATGCACTGAAAATCGGACAGGAAATCACTGCAAAAGTAGTTGATTTCAACGAGGAAGACAAAAAAATCTCTCTGAGCATGAAAGCTCTGGAAAACGAAGAGCCAGTAGAAGAGTAAGAATAATTTAACTTGCAGGTGCTGCAGTTGGATGATTAGAATGCCGTAGACAACCGGGTTTCCTGAACAGACAGGAAACCTGTTGCCTGCGGTATTTTCTTATCATCCTGTTTTTGGCACCAGAAAAGAAAAAGGGGATGAAAGTTTATGTGGGAGACGAAGATTCTGGGTGTGGATCTGTACCACGTTCTAGCATGGTTCTGGCTGTACAGCTTCTGCGGATGGATCTGGGAGAGTTCCTATGTATCGATCCGGCAGAAAAAACTGGTCAACCGCGGTTTTGTCAATGGTCCGCTGCTGACACTGTACGGCACCGGCGCTGTTATGGTATACTTGATCCTGCGCCCGTTTGAAGCGAACGTCTGGGCACTGTATTTCGGAGGTGTCATTGTAGCGACGGTTCTGGAATATGTAACCGGCGTGCTGATGGAGACCATTTTTCATGCGCACTGGTGGGACTACAGCAATCAGAAGTTTAATTTTCAGGGAAAGATCTGCCTCAGCAGTTCGATTGCCTGGGGATTCTTTACACTGGGGCTGTTCTATATTCTGCAGCCGATTGCCGTGAAAGTAGTGAATCTTGTTTCGGATACTACAGGAGAGATCATTGTTTCCGTTGTTACCGTCTGCTATCTGGTAGATTTTGGATTTTCCGCAGCCGCAGCATTCCAGCTGGGACAGAAGATGCGCAGTCTGGAGAAAACGTGGGGAGAATTTCTGAAATATCTGCAGAAATCCCGCTTTAACCAGCTTGCCGAGGAGATGAATGCGAAAGTACAGCAGTATCGTGCAGAGTATTCCAGAGATAAGATGAAAGAATATCTGGCCGAGAAGCGCCAGACACTGTCTGAGGCAATGGAGCAGATGCAGAAGCTGGAGAAGGAGCGGAAAGAAGCCGAGGGAAGAAGAAATCCGCTTTTCGAGTCGAAGAACCGCCTGATGGAGTTCGGAGCAGAGCAGAAGGAACGCCTGACCGAGTTCGGAGCAGAGCAGAAAGAACGGTTTGCGGCACTTGGATTTGATGTGCGCAGTGATAAGATGCCGGATCTTAAAGAGCTGCTGGAGCGCTTTGACCAGATGACAAAACCGCAGCTTCCGACCAACTGGCTGATGCGCCTGACAACGAAACGTTATCTGCGCGCCTATCCGCATCTGCAGGGAACGCATCATGCTTCTCTGAAAAAGGAAGAAAAAAAGGTAGAAGAGAAAGAAGAGAAAAAATAAAGGACTGCTTGGAAAGGACAGTCCCGGAAAAACGGCCGTGCATGCAAAAATGTGTACGGCTGTTTTATTTTCTGGTTTTGCTATCGTCTTTGAAAAAGAGCTGAAGCTCGGAACAGAGATACTCTTTCAGGAGATCTTCCTGCGAAAGAAAGGCATCGGACCACTCAAAATAGTAAGGGCGGCTTTTGAAATCCTCGCGGAAGGCCGGGGTGAAAAACTCTTTCTGCTGCGGAAGAAATGTACCGGTCCGCCGCTGATAGCAGTTGGCAGCCTTTGCTTTCTGACGGTGTTCCGGATCGACAAACGCGCCAACGCTCTTGTGAACAGCCTGATCCTCCAGCGGAAGATAATAGTAATTCTTATAGTCCGGGAAGAAATATTTCAGCTCCGCCGTATGCGTCTGCAGGGAGAGAGAAACCCGTGAACCAAAGGCTGTAAGAGAACCATCCGCGCAGACACGGGAGAGGAAAACCGGAACTTCCCGCTCGGGCTGCAGTGAAACTTCCAGTGTCTGTCCGGTAAAACGACACGACTGGACAGAAAAATCGCCGTGAAACAGAGCAGGAAGCGCGAGCAGTTCCAGAACAGAACCCATGCCGAGGACATCCTCATAATTGTGAAGGAAAAGCAGTTCCAGTTTCTTTTCATCCAGTGTCTGAAGATAGTCGTGGTAAACAGAAATCAACTGTTTTCCGTTAAGTTGATCCTTCCGTGGGAATGAGAGATACTGTTCCACATTTTTCTGTTTCATTGAAGAAAGTCCCAGGATTGACTGAAACGGGCGGAGTGCCTGATAAAGATCCAGGGATGCGATTGACGAAAGCGGATCTTCCATCTGATAAAACAGTGCTTTGTGTGTGAGGTAAGGAAGATCAAATGTCGTTCCATTAAAATGCACCAGCTGCTTCACGTCGGAAAGAAACGTGAAAAAAGAGACAAGCATCTCTTTTTCTTCGGTCGGTCGATCAAGAAACCACTGGCGCAGTGTGAAAGTATCCGCGGCCGGGTCAAAGAACAGCGCACCAATCAGATAGAGATGCGAGGTACGCCAGGAAAGGCCGGTCGTCTCAATATCGAAAAAGACATCGCCGTTTCTCAGATACATCTGAAGATCGGCAGAGAGAGCGGCGGGGGTAGAATCTATGATCTGCATAAGGTTTTTTGTCTCCTTTGAAAAACTTTTTTGAATCTAAAGATATTATAAGACGAAAAAATCTGACATGCAAGAAAGACAGCGACTAATCGTTGCGTGATGAGAAAAGTTCTGCTATAATAGAATGTGCGTTCGCTTTCGAAAAAAGAAAACGGCGCTTTGGAGGAAAAACATGATTGCATTTATCAAAGGAACTGTAGATTCTCTTTCGGAAGGAAAAATGATTCTCGAAAGCCATGGAATCGGCTATGAGCTGAATATTCCAGCGAGTATGTTCGACGCAGGCATCCGGGAGGGAGAAGAGTTAAAGATATATACCCATATGAGTGTGCGGGAAGACGGAATTTCCCTATTCGGCTTTCTGTCCCGTGAAGATCTTGAAATATACCGTATGCTGATCGGCGTAAGCGGCATCGGACCAAAAGCGGCGCTTGCGGTGCTGTCCACGCTTACTGCAGACAATCTGCGCTTTGCCGTCCTCTCGGAAGATGTCCAGGCGATTGCCAAAACACCGGGCATCGGAAAGAAGACCGCGCAGAAGCTGATTCTGGAATTAAAAGACAAATTCGACCTGCAGGAAGCGTTCGAGCAGAAGCTGGCAGGAAATCAGGCGGCTGCGCCACGATATGAACAACCATCTCACCGCCATCGGCGCCTGCCTGAAGCAGGGGAACACAGAGGAGGATGCCTTCCAGGATGCGGTACAGGCGCTGACTGCGCTTGGCTACTCCGGAACGGAAGCACTGCAGGCAGTAAAGAAAGTCGAAATCACCGAAGGCATGGACAGCGAGGCTGTGCTGAAAGCGGCATTGAAGCATATGTTTTAGCAGATGGTCCTAAATTGTGGAAGAAGGAAACCTTATAACGATGGAAAGAAGAATTATCACAACTGACGTTCTCGAGGAGGACGTGAAAATCGAAGGTTCGCTCCGTCCCCAGCACCTGGACGACTACATCGGACAGGAAAAGACGAAAAAGAACCTGAAAGTATATATTGAAGCAGCAAAACAGCGAAGTGATGTTCTCGATCATGTGCTGTTTTACGGCCCTCCGGGACTTGGAAAAACAACGCTGGCGGGCATCATTGCAAATGAGATGGGAACCCATATGAAGGTAACGAGCGGCCCGGCGATCGAAAAACCGGGTGAGATGGCAGCGATCCTCAACAATCTGCAGGAGGGCGACGTCCTGTTTGTTGATGAGATCCACCGCCTGAACCGCCAGGTCGAGGAGGTTCTTTACCCAGCGATGGAGGATTTTGCGATTGATATCATGATCGGAAAAGGCTCTTCGGCGCGCTCGATCCGCCTGGATCTGCCGAAGTTTACGCTGGTCGGCGCAACAACGCGTGCAGGTCTTTTGACTGCTCCGCTCCGCGATCGGTTCGGTGTCATCCACCATCTGGAATTTTACACGGAGGAAGAATTGGCCAACATTATCCTGCACTCCTCAAAAGTACTGAATGTGGAGGTGGACCCGCAGGGAGCGCTTGAGATGGCGCGCCGTTCCAGGGGAACACCGCGTCTGGCAAACCGGATTTTAAAGCGTGTCCGCGACTTTGCCCAGGTGAAATACGATGGAAGAATCACAAAAGAGGTCGCATCATTTGCTCTCGATCTGCTGGAAGTAGACCGTTACGGACTGGATCAGACTGACCGGCTGCTTCTTACCACCATTATGGAAAAGTTCCAGGGCGGTCCGGTGGGACTCGATACCCTGGCTGCATCGATTGGAGAAGATGCCGGCACCATCGAGGATGTCTACGAGCCGTTCCTGATCAAATCCGGATTTATCAACCGCACTCCGCGTGGAAGAGTGGCAACGGAATTTGCCTGGCACCACCTGGGGCTGGAGGCACCGCGTAAGATCGAAGAGTAAAAGCCCTGAATCTTTCATTTTCTGTCGCTTTTTGCAGAAAAAGGTTGTTTTTCTTCCATTTTCGGTATATGATAGGTTATATTAGCCGGGAGTTTGGTCCGGTTAAATTCAGTGGAGGAAAAGCAAAAGAATGGCTGTAAAAAATACAACACAGGTTTTAATAGATGGAAAAATTATCACACTGGGAGGCTATGAGAGCCCGGAATATCTGCAGAAAGTAGCTGCTTATCTGAATCAGAAGATCAGCGAACTTTCCCAGTCAGCCGGATACAACCGCCTGTCGGTGGATACGAAGCACACACTGCTTGCACTGAACATTGCAGACGACTATTTCAAAGCAAAAAGCCAGGTAGATACCCTCGAAGAGGATATGGAAGCCAAAGACCGGGAAACCTACGATATGAAGCACGATCTGATCGCAGCGGAAATCCAGGCCGGCGATCTGAAAAAAGAACTGGAAGAGAAACGAATCGAGCTGGAACATGTGCGCGGCGAGAGGGAAGAACTGCAGCGGCAGCTTGATAAGGCAAATAAGGATCTGGAAGATTTATTAAAAGCGTAAAAGAAGGAAAAACGGGGGATTGCGGAACAGGTAATCGCCCGTTTTTAGGAGATAAAGATGAAGACAGAATTATTAGCACCAGCCGGTTCGATGGAAGCGTTAAAAGCAGCAGTTTCCGCCGGTGCGGATGCCGTCTATCTCGGCGGAGCCGCATTCGGCGCAAGAGCGTATGCAAAAAATCTGGATGAGCAGGAGATTCTCTCAGCCATCGATTACGTCCATCTGCGGAACCGGAAACTGTATCTGACGGTCAACACCCTCTTAAAAGAGGAGGAACTGGAAGAGAAACTGTATCCGTATCTGCGTCCGTACTATGAGCAGGGACTGGATGCCGTGATTGTCCAGGATATGGGCGTTTTAAAGGCGGTCCGCTCCTGGTTCCCGGATCTCGACATTCATGCGAGCACACAGATGACAGTGACAGGATCTGCGGGAGCGCGTTTCCTGGAGAGCCTTGGCGCGACGCGTGTGGTACCGGCCCGTGAGCTTTCGTTTGCGGAGATCCAGAAAATCCACCGGACGACCAACCTTGAAATTGAATGCTTCGTCCACGGGGCGCTCTGCTACTGCTATTCGGGACAGTGCCTTTTTTCCAGCCTGATCGGCGGAAGAAGCGGAAACCGCGGAAGATGCGCGCAGCCGTGCCGTCTGCCGTACGAAGCGTACGATAAAGACAACCACCGCATGGGGGAGCCGGGCGACCGCTATCCGTTAAGCCCGAAGGATATGTGTACGGTAGAACTGCTGCCGGAGATTGTAAAATCCGGGATTATGTCCCTCAAAATCGAAGGCAGAATGAAAAAGCCGGAGTATACAGCGGGCGTTGTCAGCATTTACCGCAAATACCTCGATCTGTACGAAAAAAAGCCGTCCCGTTTCCACGTTCTGCCGGAGGACATGAAAAAGCTGTATGAGCTGTATAACCGTGACGGTTTCAACAAAAGCTATTATACCGTAAGAAACGGACGCGATATGATGGCGCTGAAGAACGAAAAAGAGCAGGAAAATAAAAAGAAACAGCGCAGAAATGAGCAGCTCTTTTATGAGATCCAGAGAGATTATATCGAGACTGAGGCAAAAGAGCCGATTTCCGGCTTTCTGACCCTGTATCCGGGCCAGCCGGCGTTCTTAAGTGCAGAAAGCGGAAAATACAGCGTAACAGCAGAGGCGGGCATGGTAGAACCGGCAAAGAAGCAGCCGCTGACCGAGGAACGCGTAAAAACACAGCTGGAAAAGACAGGCGAGACACCATTCTATTTCAAAGAACTCGATGTCTGTATGGATGACAACTGTTTCGTGCCGATGCAGACGTTAAACGAGTTGCGGAGAGGCGTTTCGGACCAGCTGGTGAAAGAGATGACAGAGCCATACCGCAGAAAAGCAGCGGAAAAGCCGGAACAGGAAGCAAAAGCATCTGGAAAACCAGACCAGGAGAGCAGGGCAGAAAAGAAAATGGAGCTGACCGCATCTGCCGAGACGAGAGCCCAGTGGAATGCGCTGCTCGAGATTCCGGAGATCACGACGATCTACGCCGGCATGGGATGCTTCAAACGGGAAATCTTCGAAGAGCAGGCGGAAAAAGGCATCCTGCAGGCGAAAGAACTGGGAAAACAGGTTTATCTGATGCTGCCGCACGTTGTGCGTGAAGGCGATCTGAAGGAATACCGCGACACGTTCCGCTGTCTGAAGGAGATCGGTCTTGGCGGTTTCCTGATCCGCAATCTCGAAAGCTTTTCGTTTTTGAAAGAGATGGGAATGGAAAAGGATATCCGGCTCGATTACAGCGTTTACACGTACAACAGCCGTGCGCAGGCATTCTGGCAGGAGCAGGGCGTGCAGCGTGATACCGTTCCGTATGAGCTGAACGAGCGGGAAATCGGAAAACGTGACAATACGAACAGCGAAATGGTGGTCTACGGCTACCTTCCGATGATGGTTTCCGCCCAGTGTGTCCAGAAGAACCTGAACGGCTGCAATCACAGTTATTCTCTGGTACGCTTAAAAGACCGGATGGGAAAATACTTCCCGGTGAAGAGTTACTGCACCTCGTGCTACAGTGTGATCTACAACAGCCTTCCGCTCGGCCTGGTAAAAGAAGCCGATGAGATCCGGTCCATGCATCCGGCTGCGGTGCGGCTGAATTTTACCATCGAGACACTGGATGAGACAAAAGAAATCGCCGCTGCGTTTGCTGGAACGTACTGTAAAGGAATCGCAGTTCCGGCCGAACAGGAATATACCAAAGGCCATTTCCGCCGGAAAGTAGAGTAAACGGTGAGAAAAAAATAAGGGGAATTTATGGAAAATACCATTGTTCAGTTATCAAAATATGTGATTACCTTCCTCATGATCTGTTTTACCGTGCAGTCGTTTGCTGCACTCAAAGAGCGGGATGAGGATGAGCGCCATTACATTCTGATGCGGCAGATCATCATGATCATTCTGATGAATTTCATCTGTTTCTTCGTGATGTTCCTGCAGGAGGGCGAAGTATCAACGATTCAGATGTTTCTGCTCACGATGGCGTATATCCTGGGCGTACAGATCCTGTACCGCCTGATTTACCGGAAGGCATCGATGATCCTGGTAAACAACATGTGTATGCTGCTCTCGATCAGCATGATTATTCTGACGAGACTGAGCGTGTCAAAGGCTATGTCCCAGTACAAAATTCTGGCGGCATCCACACTGCTCTGCTTCATCATTCCGGTCATTGTCCGAAAGGGCAAGTTCCTGAAAAATTTGACCTGGATTTACGCTGTGCTCGGAATTGCCATGCTTTCCGTCGTTATGGTGCTTGGCTTTACTTCCGGCGGTGCGAAGCTGTCGATCGAAATCCACGGCATTACGTTCCAGCTCTCCGAGATTGCCAAGATCACACTCGTGTTCTTTATGGCAGGCATGCTGCGCGAGGATAATTCCTTTGGAAACGTTGTAAAAGCAACGGTCATTGCGGCAGTTCATGTGCTGATCCTTGTTGCATCCACCGACCTTGGAACTGCGTTCGTCTTCTTTATGGCGTACGTGGTTGTAATCTATGTGGCAACGAGAAAAGCCAGATATCCGCTTTTGGGACTTGCGGGAATGAGTGCCGCCTGCGTTGTGGCGTATTTCCTGTTTTCCCATGTACGGAACCGTGTGGCACTCTGGCAGGATCCGATCGGAAACTGGGATATCAGCAGCCAGTTAGCACAGGGCCTCTTCGGCATGTGCTCCGGCGGATGGTTCGGAACCGGCCTTTTCGAGGGACGGCCTGACATTATCCCGGTTGCAACGAAAGACTTTATTTTCTGTGCGATCTGTGAGGAGATGGGCATTATCTTCGGAATCTGCCTGATTCTGCTGTGCATGTCCACATTCCTTCTGATTATCAATATTTCCATGAAGATGAGCAAACGGTTCTACAAACTGATTGCCATGGGTCTTGGAACGGAATATGCGACACAGGTGTTCCTCACCATCGGAGGAACCATTAAATTTATTCCTATGACAGGTATCACGCTGCCGCTGGTCAGCTATGGAGGAAGCTCCATGTTCTCCACGGTGCTGATGCTGTCGATCATTCAGGGATTGTACATCTTAAGGGAAGACGAAGGTGAGGAGCTTGAGAAAAGACGAAACAAGAAGAAACGAAACCAGCAGAAAAACGACCCAGGCGCCAAGAAAAAACGACGCCCGGACGAAGAGACCGAAAGACGAAAGAAGAGCGGCAGCCGGAACGACGGACAGGAAACCCGCCAGAAGTACCGCGAGCAGCCGGATGAATTCGAACGGCGGATCGAAGAGCAGACCGAGAACAGCCTCCACTGGTAAGGCGGCAAACAACGGCGCAGGGCCGTATCTGATCGTTTCGTTCCTGTTCGTGGCCATGTTTCTTGGGCTGATCGCGTATCTCGTTTACTTTAATGTCGTGCGGAAAGAAGAATTTCTGAATAGTTCTTACAATACGAGACAGAATAACTATGCAGAGCGCGTGATCCGCGGAACAATCTATTCTGCGGACGGCCAGGAACTGGCAAAGACGACGACAGATGAAAACGGGGATGAGGTAAGAACGTATCCGTTCGGCAGCCTGTTTGCGCAGGTGGTTGGCTATACGGGAAAAGGAAACAGCGGCCTCGAATCTTCCTACAACTATATGCTGATGGAGTCCCATACAAGTAAGTTAAAGCAGGTAAAGAATGAATTCAGCGATGCGAAGAACCCGGGAGACAGTCTCTATACAACGCTGAATACAACACTCCAGCAGGCCGCGGCCGATGCACTGGACGGATACCGCGGTGCAGTTGTCGTGCTGGAGGCAAAAACGGGCCGTGTACTTGCCAATGTGAGCAATCCGGTTTTTAATCCCAATACGATTGATGAGGACTGGGAGGCACTGAACGCAGACGATGAGAGCGGCGTGTTTCTGAACCGCGGTCTGCAGGGAAGATATCCTCCGGGATCTACGTTCAAGATTGTTACTTCGCTTGCGTATCTCCGCCAGAACGGCACACTGGACGGTTTTTCGTTCGACTGTGACGGTGAGCTGACAGCAGGAAACTATACGATTCACTGCTCCGGCGGTGAAGTGCATGGACCGGAAGATTTTGCAGGTGCGTTTGCACATTCGTGCAACTCTGCCTTTGCACAGATTGGCCTTGGGCTGGATAAAGATGCCTTCCGCTCGCTGGCGGATTCCCTGTATCTGAACAGCCGTCTGGATCTGGAGCTTCCGACCAGCAAAAGTTCTTTCGACCTTGATTCGACAACGGCGGATGCTCTTGTGATGCAGACTTCCATTGGCCAGGGCGATACGCTGGTAACACCGATGGAGATGGCGCTGATCGCCTCCGCGGTTGCAAATGACGGAGAAATGATCAAACCGCGTTATGTGGACAACATTGTGTCTGCGGACGGACAGGCAGTCAAAACCTTTTACAAAGAGTCTCTTGGCACGGTAATGTCCGAGAGCGAAGCCAATACGCTGACAGAGCTGATGAAAGGCGTTGTCCAGAGCGGAACTGCAGTTTCACTTTCGGATCTGCCGTACAATATCGCCGGTAAAACAGGAACCGCAGAACACGGAAGCGACGGAGAGACACCGCATTCCTGGTTTGTCGGATTCTCCAATGCGGATGATCCTGATATTGTCATTGCTGTTGTGGCAGAAAACGGCGGATATTCGAGTGAAGTCGCTGTACCGATTGCAAGACAGGTAATTGAAGCATATTATGCACAGCAGTAAACGATGAAAAACGCGTTCGAACCGGAAAGGATGGGTTCGGGCGCGTTTTCTGAATTTTTAGAAAAATGTTAGAAAAAGGATGCGGTTTTAAGGTTGCGCGGGGGCGGGAAAAGAGGTATACTTTTTAACAGAAGATCTGGCGGCAAGCGGGAAGAAAAGAGCTGTCAGAGAATGGAAAAAAGCCAGAAGGAGCTTAAAACGTATGATCGAAGCAGTTAGCTGCGGAGGTATCGTAATCTACCGTGGAAAAATATTGACGCTTTACAAAAGCTACCGCAACAAATATGAAGGCTGGGTTCTGCCGAAAGGAACCGTTGAGCCGGGAGAAACCCATGAACAGACTGCTGTCCGCGAGGTGTATGAGGAATCCGGCGTGCACGGAACCATCATCAAGTACGTGGGAAAAAGCCAGTACAGTTTCAGCATTCCGGAGGACACCGTGGAAAAAGAGGTGCACTGGTATCTGATGGCCTCATCCGGCTACTACAGCCGTCCACAGAGAGAAGAATACTTTGTGGATTCGGGCTATTACAAGTATCACGAAGCATATCATCTGCTGAAGTTTTCCAATGAACGGCAGATTCTGGAAAAGGCCTATCAGGAGTATCTGGAACTGAAGAGAGCAAATTTATGGAAGGTTCAGCCACAGGCTCAGGGAAAATATGGTAAACTGGTATAAAAATCTGTACGTCGGGGATACTGCAAAAAAGAAACAGAAAAAATGGATGCGCCGGATTGAGAACAAAAAAGCAGTTCCGGGAGTCTGGCTCCTCACACTGCCTTCCAATCAGCAGAACAATCTGGATGTAATTCCGGCGGATCTGCTTTTGCAGCCGGCCGTGCGGAGAAACTGTCCGATGATTGTCGGACTTGCCGTGTCGCGCGAGGAAGCTTTTGAGCTTGTGGAGGCGATCGCATTGGAAACTTATCGGGAAACCGGAGAAGTAAAAATCCGGGAATGGCTGCTGAACCGGATTGAGGGATGTGAATGATACATATACTATTCATGATTTTGAAGGTACTGGGGATTTTAATCCTTGTTTTACTGGTTCTCGTGCTTCTTATCGTCTGCACCGTCCTGTTTCTTCCTTTTTACTACCGGGCGCAGGTTCTGAAAGAAGAAGAGGGATTTGCCTGCGTAAAAGCGAGCGGAAGAGTATCGTGGCTTTTCGGAGCTGTCGCGCTGACGGCCTCGTATGAGGAACAGAATCCGGAGGCGCAGATTCTGCTTTTCGGAGCATCACTGGAAACATGGAAACGGCGGCTGAAAAAGATCCGCCGGGGAGAAGCGTCCGTGTCCCGGACGGAGGAAAATGAGACAGAAAATGCGCCGGAAGCAGAAAAAACAGCAGAGCAGAAAGCGGAAGCGAAAAAAGAGCAGACATCGGCGGAACAACCGGCAGAACAAAAAACAGATACTGTAAAAAAACAAATGCTGCAAAGAGACGCAGAAAAGACACAGAAAGCACCGGACCAGACAGAAAAACAGCAGAAGGTGACAGCACAGAAGGAGCAGCCAGAGCAAGAGCAGGAACCGGATGCGCCGAAAAAAAGCATTCTGGAACGGTTTTTCGGAAAGATCGAATATCTTCCGGAAAAACTGCTGAATCTTGCCAGCCGTCTGCTGCAGACAGCTTTCCGGCTGTTGGAACTTCCGTTCCGTCTGCTTGAAAAACTGGAGCAGAAAATCCAGGCAGGCAGACGGTTAAAAAGAAAGTGGGAGAGTGTGAAAAAATTCTTCCGTTCGAAGATGTTCCGTGAGGCGCTGCTCCATGCAAAGAAAGAAGTGCTTTATTTCCTGAAGAAAGCAGCACCGAAAAAAGTAACCGGCACAGTCCGGTTCGGATTTGACGATCCGGCACTGACCGGAGAGACACTCGGCATTCTGGGTATGATTTATGGAAAACTGCCGAAAGACCTTTCCATCCAGCCGGATTTCGAACAGGAAATTCTCCGGGGCGATGTCCGGATGAAAGGAAGTTTTCAGGCTGTGACAGCAGCCGGCATTGCACTTCGATTATTCCGGGATCAGAATCTTCGGAAAACCATACGACATTTCAAACACAAGGAGGCCTAAAAGATGGCAGAAAAGGACAACACATTTCAGAATACTGTAGAAGCACTGTTCCGCGGAATGGACAGCTTTATCACAACAAAGACGGTCGTAGGTGAGGCGATCCACATTGATGATACGATTCTTCTGCCGCTGGTAGACGTTTCCTTCGGCGTGGGAGCGGGTGCATTCGCAGAAAATGCAAAGAACAATGCAGGAGGCGGTATGGGCGGAAAAATTTCTCCGAGCGCCGTTCTTGTCATCAGCAAAAACGGAACGCGTCTGGTCAACATCAAAAACCAGGATGCTGTCACCAAAATCATTGACATGGCTCCGGATCTGATCAGCCGCTTTACCGGCAAAAAGGAAGAGGACGGGTATACCGCAGAGAAAGTAGAGCATATAATAAACCAAGAGGCGGATAAGGAGTAAGCTCGTTTGTGCAGAATTTTAGGTTTTCTGCTGTTCTGGATGGGGGTCGGGCTTCTCATCAGCCTGATGATCCGCAGCTCATTTCTTACGGTTCTTGCGGCCGCTCTGCTGCTGTGCGTGGGATATCATCTGTTCTGCAATACAGGGGAATAGTGAAAGATGCACAAAAAGATCGGAAATGAACTGGCTGATTTGTACAGAGAAATACTTGCAAAATGAAGAAAGCTGCGCTATAATAAGTCCATCTTAAATGAATCAGCCAACTATACTAATATCATAGATCAAGACGAGGGCGTCTTACCAGAACGAAAGTTTCGGTAGGATGCTCTTTTTCTTTTGCTAAGCATATGGATCGTTGGCAGGTTCAGCTTAAGAGACCACGCTATTTTTTTCTCCCTTTTAAAATATAAAAAATAGAGCACAACAGGGCATAAGCGAAAACTTATGTCCTGTTTGCTCTTCCCAGAACTTTTTTTAAAATCTTAATTCTATTTTTGAACAGCAAAAAAGCCTTCCCGGACTGGAAAGGCCTTTTAACCATTCAACTTATGCACGCTCTACTTTTCCGGATCTTAAGCAGGAAGTACATACGTACATTTTCTGCGGTACACCGTCAACTTTAACTTTGACAGATTTTACGTTAGATTTCCACATTTTATTGCTTCTTCTATGTGAATGACTTACGTTGTTTCCGAAATGAGCACCCTTCTCACAAATTGCACACTTTGCCATGATTGCACCTCCTTGACATACGTACTTGAGTCAAAACGCATTTTAGACTCACAACATAAGTCATTCTAACAGATCTATACCGGTTTTGCAAGTAAAAAATGAAAAAATTATATGAATTTTGAAGGTTTTTCATTTTAAACTTTCTTTTTTGCGGAAAAGCGGTTATAATGTATCGTAGAGTGGAGTCAGTTATTCCTGTCTCCATGTGTTTTGAATAGTATGATGGAATTGGAGGATATAAGGCATGAAAGGTCGTATGAATACAGGCTTGGGAGAAATCGTAATCAATCCGGATGTAATCGCCCTGTATGCGGGCAGCGTTGCTGTGGAGTGCTTCGGCATTGTCGGAATGGCAGCGGTAAACATGAAAGATGGACTGGTCAAACTTCTGAAAAAAGAGAGTCTGACACACGGAATTAATGTATCGATTTCGGAAAATAAAATTTCCCTGGATTTCCACGTGATTGTTTCTTACGGAGTCAGTATTTCTGCCGTAACAGATAACCTGATCAATAATGTGAAATATAAGGTAGAAGAATTTACCGGAATGGAAATTGAAAAAATCAACATCCTGGTTGAAGGCGTTCGCGTCATCGACTGATGGTAATAGGAGGAAATGAAGAAAGTGGCTACAAATACAATTGATGCCGGCTTACTGGCAAAAATGTTTCTGGCTGGTGCAAAAAATCTGGAAGTAAAGAAAGAGTGGATCAATGAGCTGAACGTGTTCCCGGTACCGGACGGCGACACAGGTACCAACATGACGCTGACGATCATGTCCGCAGTCAAGGAAGTAAACTCGCTCACAGAAGTGAACATGTACAACCTTTCCAAGGCAATCTCTTCCGGTTCTCTGCGCGGTGCCAGAGGTAACTCCGGCGTTATTCTTTCCCAGCTCCTTCGTGGCTTTACCAAGAAGATCCGCGACTATCAAGAGCTGAATGCAGAGATTCTTGCAGAGGCAATGGAAAAAGCAGTCGAGACTGCATACAAAGCCGTTATGAAGCCAAAAGAAGGTACCATCCTGACCGTGGCAAAGGGAGCAGCAGAGAAAGCAGCAGAGCTTGCACCGGAAAGCGAAGATCTGAACGCATTCATCGAGGACGTTCTCGCGCATGCAGAGTACGTGCTCTCCCAGACACCAGAGATGCTGCCGGTATTAAAAGAGGCAGGCGTTGTGGATTCCGGCGGACAGGGTCTCTTAACCGTACTGCAGGGCGCATATGACGCGTTCCTCGGGAAAGAGATTGATCTGAATTTCGAGATGCCGGAAGCAAAGACAGAATTTGTCAGACCGTCCAAAGAGACAGAAAAAGAAATCAAATTCGGCTACTGCACCGAGTTTATCATTATGCTGGAAAACCCGCTTCCGGATGAAGAGGTTTATGCATTCAAAGATTTCCTGAACGGAATTGGAGATTCGATCGTTCTCGTTGCAGACGACGAGCTGGTTAAGGTACACGTACATACCAACGATCCTGGAAAAGCAATTTCCAAGGCGCTGACGTACGGACAGCTGACCAGAATGAAGATCGACAACATGCGTGAGGAGCATCAGGAGCGCCTGATCAAGAATGCAGAAAAGATCGCAGCACAGCAGGCAGAGGAAGATAAGAAGAGAAAAGAAGCAGCAAAACAGCCGCCGAAGGAGAACGGATTCATCGCCGTGTCCATCGGAGAGGGAATCAAAGAGATCTTCCAGGGACTCGGTGTTGATTACCTGATCGAGGGCGGTCAGACCATGAACCCGAGCACCGAGGATATGCTGACTGCAATTGAGAAGGTCAATGCAAAGAATATCTTTATTCTGCCGAACAACAAAAATATCATCCTCGCAGCAAATCAGGCAAAAGCCATGACTGAGGACAAAAATATCATCGTTGTTCCGACCAAAACCGTTCCGCAGGGCATCACAGCCATGATCAGCTATGTGCCGGAGAAATCTGCAGAAGAGAACGAGGAGGCCATGACAGAGGGCATCCAGATGGTGAAAACCGGTCAGGTAACGTACGCGGTACGTGATACCCACATCGATGAGAAAGAGATCCATCAGGGCGACATCATGGGACTTGGCGATCACGGACTTCTCGCTGTCGGACAGGATATTCTTACCGTTGCAGAAGAAACCATCCGCGCCATGGTCGATGAGGACAGCGAGCTGATCAGCATCTACTACGGTGAAGATATGAGTGAGGAAGATGCCGAAAGCCTTGGCGAAAAAATCGAGCAGGCATATCCGGACTGCGATGTGGAAGTAAACTATGGCGGACAGCCGATTTACTACTGTGTCGTTTCGGTTGAATAAGAGTAAGGAAAGAAAAATATGAATACGGAACCCCTGACAACACTGAAGGGGATCGGTGAAAAAACGGAGAAGCTGTTTGCAAAAGTAGGAATCTACAATTTGCAGCAGCTTCTGCATTATTATCCAAGAGATTATGACTGCTATGCAGAGCCGGTTCCCCTTCGCGAATGCAGACAAGAGGAAAAGAATGCGGTATACGGAAGAATTGTCCACAGTCCGTCGGTAAAAGGAAACCAGAGAAAGAG
>ENA-OPVV01001274-OPVV01001274.1-human-gut-metagenome-genome-assembly--contig:-NODE-1274-length-18898-cov-2.200180_pt1 | contig 18898 bp, 18 predicted proteins | sample MGYA00241500_ERZ501992 | MGnify/ENA primary metagenome ERZ501992 (study PRJEB25962, sample SAMEA2043052) | human gut metagenome | biome: human gut; feature: human-associated habitat; material: faeces...
GAAGAAATACAGGAAAATATGCTGGCAAAGTACCAGTATATGCTGGAGGTTCCGACGGATGCAATCAGTGGAAGTAAACTGGAAAGTTTACTATCGCTGATGCAGTATTCGAACGGCACGAAGACGGATAACAAGACAGCAGAAAAATTCAGTGCATACGCATTAAATACAATTCCGGGAGAGGCCAAGAGCGAAGAGGTAGTATTGTACGGAGTAGAACCGGACAGTAAGTATATTAAGGCAGATCTGGGAGATGGCGTATATATATCGACGGCATATGCAGATAAGTATCAAGTAGAACCGGGAGATAAGATTACATTAAAAGAAAAATACGAACGCAAACGCTACACATTCAAAGTAAAAGGAGTCTATGATTACAGCGGGGCAATCAGTGTATTTATGAGCCGTGACAAATTAAACGAGACATTTGATCTTGGAAGTGATTATTATACGGGATATTTTGCAAATACAAAGATTAAAGACATTGATGAGAAATACATAGGGTCTGTAGTTGATCTGGAAGCACTGACGAAGGTATCAAGACAGCTGGATGTATCCATGGGAAATATGATGGGACTGGTCAATGGATTTGCGATCATGATCTATATGATTGTCATTTATCTGTTGTCAAAGATCATTATCGAGAAAAATGCACAGTCTATCTCTATGACAAAGATACTTGGATATACGAACGGAGAGATCAGCAGGCTGTATATTATGTCGACAATGCTTGTGGTTATCATAGAACTGCTTATAAGTCTTCCGGTTGAAAAGGCAGTGATGAATGTGATCTTCCGTGCGATGATGATGTCAAGTATGACAGGTTGGATCACACTGTGGATCGATCCGAAAATATATGTGGAAATGTTCCTGATCGGATTTGTTACTTATGGGGGAGTAGCGCTTCTTGAATATCGGAAGATCAGAAAGGTTCCGATGGATGAAGCGTTAAAGAATGTGGAATAATCAAAAGAATGCATAGAAACGTATGACAGAAGTAATTGAATATAAAAAGAGGAAGGCAGAAAGGTGAAGTGAAGTTCATTATTGAGAAGAAAGGAATAAAATAGTTGTGAAAATACACAAAAAGAAAATGGTAAATTTATTGGTTATGACGAAAAATAAAAAGAATATAGACAAAGACAGGTATTATTGGTAATATAATAACAAGTTTGTTATTACGTAATGGTAAGCAAGACTGTTTATAGTGCAAGAGATCAAGAGATTTTGTATTATGGGCAGTCTTTTTTTATCATATTGTATCAATGGTTGTTAAGATTGAATTAGAGGTGAGAATGGCTGTGAAAATAGTCAGAGTTCTGAATACGAATGCAGTTGTTAGTAGTGATCAGGAGGGAAGAGAACTGATCATAACAGGAGCAGGAATCGGGTTCAAGAAAAAGAAGGGTGAAAATCTGGATGAAGCACTGGCGGATAAAACTTATTATCTGGAGAGTGTCGATGACAGCAGGAGACTGCAGGAAGTAGTAAAAGAAATATCAGAAGAATATTTGGAGATTGTAAGCCGTATCGTAAAGACAGCGAGGGAGGAAGGATTGAAAGTTAGGGATTCCCTGTATGTGACACTTACAGATCATATCAATTCCGCAGTTGACAGATATCATGAGAATATAGCATTAAAAAATATGATGAAACTTGAGATCCGTAAATTTTATCCAAAAGAATATGAAATCGGATTAAGGGCAGTACAATGGATACAGGAACAAAATGATGAGAATCTAGGGGAAGACGAAGCTGCATTTATAGCGATGCACATCGTTTCGGCCGAACTTGGAAGCGAAAGTAATGTAGATGTTAATAAGATTACGAAATTGATTAATGCAGTTCTTCAGATTGTCAGAATCCATTTCAAGATAGAATTTAACGAGAAATCGATATCGTATGAACGGTTCCTAACTCATTTGAAATTTTTTGCGACCAGAGTATTTGATAATACCATTTATCAAGACAGCATGCAGGAAATATACAAAGTATTGATAGAAGAGAATGAATATGCTTATTCAGGAGTCAGAAAAATTGTGGAATATATTGAAAAACAGTATTCCTACAAATTGACAATAGATGAAAGATTATATTTATTAATACACATTAAAAGAATATTAGATGAACAATCAGAATAGATTGCAGGTTTGTTATTATTCAGTTAAGCAAGACCTGACTTAAAAGAAAGCAGCGGTCCCGGGAAGCGTATGCTCTTTTAAGTCGGGTCTTTGTTATATATATGAAAAAATAAAAAAAAAAATTGAGGTAAATGAAAATGGATTACGAAAGTATAGCAAAAAAAATCCTCCAAAGAGTCGGGGGAAAGGAAAATGTAATCAGCCTGGTACATTGTATGACGAGACTGCGTTTTACATTAAAAGATGAATCAATTGTAGACGATGAAGCAGTGAAAAAGACCAAAGGCGTTATGGGAATCATGAAAAAAGCCGGTCAGTATCAGATTATCATCGGTAATGATGTGGCAAATGTCTATGCAGAGCTTAATAAGCTTGGAAATTTTTCAAACGAAGTACCGAAAAAAGCACCACAGAATAAAGAAAAACAGAATGTATTTTCTATGCTGATGGATACAATCTCCGGTATCATGGCACCGGTTATTCCGGCAATCATCGGAGCTGCAATGATCAAAGTACTTCTTACATTACTTCCAATGATCGGTGTTCTGAGTACAAAAGGTGATACTTATAATCTGTTAAGTGTTATGGGTGACGGCGCATTTTTCTTTATGCCGGTATTGATTGCGATATCTGCATCTAAAAAATTTGGAACGAATATGTATTATGCGGCAAGTATAGCGTTGATTATGTTGCATCCAAATTTTATTTCATTCATGAATAGTGCAAATGATGCAAAAGAAACTGTAAAATTTCTTAAATTTATTCCGGTAACATATGCATCTTATGCTTATTCTGTTATTCCGATTATTCTGGCAGTATGGTCGCTGAAATATGTCGAGCGTCTGGTAGATAAGATTACACCGGTAGTAACCAAGAACTTCTTAAAACCGATGTTGGTAGTGCTGATCGAAGCACCTATTGCATTGATTATTCTTGGACCTTTAGGTGCAATCTGTGGTAACGTATTATCAACAGTTGTTTATACAATTCATGATAAACTTGGATTTATTGCGATCGGTCTTGTGGCGGGTGTATATCCTTTCGTTGTTATGGCAGGTATGCATCATGCATTTACACCAATCAAACTGGGAATGATTGCTTCCACAGGATTTGAAAACTTTATCTGTATCGGAGAACTTTGCTCTAACATGGCACAGGGTGCTGCATCGCTTGCAGTAGCAGTAAAGAGTAAGAACAAAGATTTTAAACAGATTGCCGGATCTTCTGCATTTTCGGCATTATTTGCAGGAATTACAGAGCCAGCTCTGTATGGTGTAACATTACGTTTGAAACGTCCGATGTTAGGAGCATGTATCGGTGCTGCTGCGGGTGGATTATTTGGTGGATTTTTCCAGATGAAATGTTTTGGTATTGCGACACCTGCGATCGTAACAATCGTTCAGTATGTAGAAAAAGGGAAACCGCAGAGTCTGTTATTTGCAGCACTTACGATTCTCCTTACAATAGTGGTTGCATTCATTGCGACAATGATCATTGGATTTGAAGATGTAGTAGATGATGATGATGAATTAGACATGCTGGAAACAGAAAGCAAAGAAGAAGTAAAAGTAATGGAGAATGCGATTGATATTGCAAGTCCGGCAGAAGGAAAAGCAATTTCACTGTCAGAAGTTGCAGATGCAACATTTGCACAGGAAATTCTTGGAAAAGGTGCGGCAATCGTTCCGGAAAAAGGAGTGATCTATGCACCATTTGATGGAAAAGTAGATGTGATGTTTGAAACGGGACATGCAGTAGGTCTTGTAGGAGAGAATGGGGTAGAACTTCTGGTACACATCGGAATCGATACCGTAAATCTGGAAGGAAAATATTTCTCACCGAAGAAAGCAGCAGGAGATGTTGTGAAAAAGGGTGATGTATTGATCGAATTTGATATTGAAAAAATAAAAGAGGCTGGATATGATGTAACAACGCCGGTGATCGTTTCAAACACAGATCAGTATGCAATAGTTGAAAAAACAGCAACAGGAGAAGTAACAAAAGAAAGTAACCTTATCAAAGTTCAGTAAAGGAAAGGAATATGGATATGGAAGAAATGAAAGTGACAAGATTTCCAAAAGACTTTCTATGGGGAAGCGCTTCAGCGGCTTATCAGATTGAAGGTGGATGGAAAGAAGATGGAAAAGGTGTGACAAACTGGGATACATTTGTACGTATCCCAGGGAAAACATATAAAGCAACGACCGGTGATGTAGCGGTAGATCATTATCACCACTATAAAGAGGATATTGCATTAATGGCAGAGATGGGATTAAAAACATACCGGTTTTCTATCTCCTGGGCCCGTATTTATCCGGAAGGAAGAGGTACGGTCAATGAAAAAGGACTTGCATTTTATCAGGATATTATTGATGAATGCTTGAAATATGGAATTGAGCCGATGGTGACAATTTTCCACTGGGATCTTCCGCAGGCACTGGTGGATCTGTATGGTGGATGGGAAAGCCCGGAGATCATTCAGGATTATGTGACTTATGCAAAGACTCTCTTCGAAAACTTTGGCGATAAAGTGAAATACTGGATTACATTAAACGAACAGAATATATTTACTTCTCTTGGTTGGTTGACAGCACAGCATCCGCCTGGAAAATTTGATGACCAGAAGACTTTTTATCAGGTTAATCATTATGCTTTTATGGCACATGCCAAGGCTGTACTTGCTTATCGTGAAATGGGTGGAAAAGGAGAGATTGGTGCAAGCTTTGCGTATGTACCATCCTATGCGTTGGACTGCAAACCGGTAAATGCAATGGCAAAACGTGATTATGATGAATTGAAAAATTTCTGGTGGATGGATATATATGCATATGGACGTTATCCAAAAGCTGCGATGGCTTATCTGAAGAAAAAAGGTTATGCTCCGGAAATTTTAGATGAAGATATGGAGATATTGAAAAAAGCTGCCGGAGAGATTACATTCATGGGTGTAAATTATTATCAGAGTTGTGTGTGTGAGTATAATCCAATGGATGGAGTTACGCCGTATGGTACGATGAATACAACAGGTGTAAAGGGATCTGCCCAAGAACTGGGAATGCAGGGAATATATAAGAATCCAGTAAATCCATATCTTATGACAACAGATTGGGATTGGACGATAGATCCGATGGGGCTTCGCTTTTGCTGCCGTGAAATTACAAGCCGTTATGGTCTGCCAATTGTGATTTCTGAAAATGGATTGGGAGCATTTGATAAAAAGACAGAAGATGATCAGATTCATGATGAATATAGAATCCATTATCTGGAAGAACATTTGAAAGAACTGGGAAAAGCAATTGAAGAAGGCTGTGAAGTTCTGGCATACTGTACATGGTCATTCACAGATCTTTTAAGCTGGTTAAATGGTTATCAGAAACGTTATGGTTTCGTATATGTAGACCGTGAAGAGGAAGAAGGCGGTACATTAAACCGCTATAAAAAAGATAGCTTTTACTGGTATCAGGGTGTTATCAAATCTGATGGGGAGAATTTGTATAAATAGGTATAAATAAAAAAGATTATTGTGATACAGAAATGAAATTCGGCACAATAATCTTTTTTGTTTACAAATTCAGGAATATACGACCATGCATGCGCTGGTCATGGAATACATCGAAGGACCTGCAATTGATGACAAAGAAAAAATTCTTTCAGACGGCTATGATATGGGAGAGATTGACGTTATGGAAGTGAAGATGGATTAGATGGAAGTCATGAAGGAGAATAAAACCAGCGTGCCGCAGGGGCTTACGATGCTGGCAAGACATATGGTAATAGGACTCTAGGTGACAGCCATCATGATGCATTAAATAGAAAATCGCGTGTAAATAATAAATACAACAACTGTCTTGTCACATGTAAATAACAGTGGTATAATGTGAAAAGTTTAAGCGGTCAGAAGAATATATGTGGAGGGACTGTCCGTAAACGGAAAGCAGTATAGAAAAGAGGATGTTGTATTATGAAACTGAATGCAGATGTAGTAATAGTCGGAAGTGGGGTTGCCGGACTTTTCAGTGCCTTGAATTTACCTGAAAAACAGGAAATCATACTAATTACCAAATCAGATTTGGAAAGCAGTGATTCTTTCCTTGCGCAAGGGGGAATCTGTGTATTAAGAGATGAAAAAGACTATGACAGTTATTTCGAAGACACGATGAAGGCAGGACATTACGAGAATCGGAAAGAATCTGTGGATATTATGATCCGTAATTCCAGAGATATTATTAATGATCTTGTGAAATACGGTGTAGAATTTGAAAAGAAGGACGGAAAATTTGCCTATACAAGAGAAGGTGCACATTCCAGACCGAGAATCCTGTTCCATGAAGATGTGACAGGAAAAGAGATCACCGGCAAGCTGCTTGCGCAGGTGAAAAAGCTTGAGAATGTAAAGATATATGAATATACAAAGATGACGGATGTGATCATCGAAAATGGAAAATGTGTGGGAATCAAAGCAGAGAATGAAAACGGAACATACGAAATCTATGCGGAGAATACAATCCTTGCAAGCGGCGGAATCGGTGGAACATACCAGCATTCGACAAATTTTCCACATCTGACAGGAGATGCGATTGAAATAGCAAAGAAACACAACATTCGTCTGGAACATCTGGATTATGTACAGATTCATCCAACGACATTGTATTCGAAGAAACCGGGAAGACGTTTCCTGATCTCAGAGTCTGTACGTGGAGAAGGTGCGGTTCTTTATAATAAGAATAAAGAGCGTTTTGTAGATGAGTTGCTGCCGAGAGACGTGGTGACAAAAGCAATTAGAGAAGAGATGAAAAAGGATGGAACCGATTATGTATGGCTTTCTATGGAACATATACCGAAAGAAACTATTTTAAATCATTTCCCGAACATTTATGAACACTGTCTGGAAGAAGGCTATGATGTAACAAAGGAATACATTCCGGTCGTACCGGCACAGCATTATTTCATGGGTGGAATCTGGGTTGATTCGGATAGCAGGACGTCTATGGAGCATTTGTATGCAGTTGGAGAGACAAGCTGCAATGGTGTTCATGGTGCGAACCGCCTGGCAAGTAATTCCCTTTTAGAAAGTCTTGTATTTGCAAAACGTGCAGCAACAAAGATCAAAAAGGAAGAAACTAAGAAAAATTTGTCTGAACGAAAAGTAGTGTAAGATGGTATAATGAGTGCAGCGTGTGAATGCACGGATATGAAAGAGATAAATACAAAGCAGGGTAAAGGAGCACAACATGAATAATATAACAATGACATTACAGGTAGATCATCTGATCATGGAGGCATTAAGAGAAGATATTTCAAGCGAGGATGTGACCACCAATGCGGTCATGCATGAAGCTGTAACAGGAGAAGTAGATCTGATCTGCAAGCAGGATGGAGTGATTGCAGGGTTACAGGTATTTCAGAGAGTTTTCGAATTGTTAGATAAAGACACGAAAGTAGAATTTTTCTGCAAAGACGGTGATGAAGTAAAGAACGGGCAGTTAATGGGAAAAGTAACCGGAGATATCCGTGTCCTTCTTTCAGGAGAGCGGGTTGCACTGAATTATCTGCAGAGAATGAGCGGGATTGCAAGTTATACACGTTCGGTGGTTTCACTTCTGGGAGAGAGCAAGACAAAACTTTTAGATACCAGAAAGACAACTCCGAATATGAGAATTTTTGAAAAATATGCAGTCAGAGCAGGCGGCGGATATAATCACCGTTATAATCTGTCTGACGGTGTTCTGTTAAAGGATAATCATATCGGAGCAGCGGGAAGTGTAGCAAAGGCTATTCAGATGGCTAAAGAATATGCACCATTTGTACGCAAGATTGAAGTAGAAGTGGAGAATCTGGATATGGTAAAAGAAGCGGTAGAAGCGGGGGCAGATATTATCATGCTCGATAATATGTCCACAGAGGAGATGCAGGAGGCAATCCGCATCATCGATGGACGCGCGGAGACTGAGTGTTCCGGTAATGTAACAAAAGAGAATATCGGCAGACTGACTGCGCTTGGTGTAGATTATATTTCCAGCGGGGCATTGACACACTCTGCTCCAATTTTAGACATTTCCTTAAAGCATCTTCATGCGGTATCATAATGTAGTTACTGTGTATAGAGAAAATACATGGACAGGCAGATCATTTAGAAAAAGAACATGGGAGGTGGCAACAGGAAATGCATGGATCTGAAAGAAGAGAGCAGATAATCAGACAGATTCAGGAAAGTAAAGCTCCGGTATCAGGAACAAAGCTTGCTTCCTTTTATAATGTCAGCCGTCAGGTGATCGTGCAGGATATTGCACTGATCCGGGCAGCAGGATATGAGATCATATCTACAAACCGAGGCTATATATTGAATCAGCCGAAGACAGTGTGCCGGATATTTAAAGTCCAGCATACGGATGAACAACTGGAAGAAGAACTGAATACGATCGTTGATCTGGGAGGATGTGTGGATAATGTAATGATCCATCACAGAGTCTATGGAAAGATGGAGGCGGAACTGGCCTTAAGTTCCCGGAGAAAGGTCGGCGCATTTATGGAAGATATCCGGAGCGGAAAGTCAAGTCCGCTTAAGAATATCACATCTAATTATCATTATCATAAGGTTAGTGCCGACAGCGAAGAGACGTTGGATCTGATCGAGCAGGAACTGAGGGAAAAAGGATTTCTGGTAGAGGAAAGACGACAGGTAGTGTAAAATTGACAGAATAATCGAATGAAATATATGGTATTTTCTGACGGAAACAGGTATAATAGAGACAAAGAAATCGTGATACTTTCATCCGAAGGAGGGATACCTATGATGACACATAAGATTATAACAATAGGCAGACAGTTTGGAAGCGGCGGACATGAGATTGGCAATCTTCTTGCAACAAGACTGGATATTCCACTCTATGATAACAATCTTGTCAGAATGGCAGCAGAGAAGATGGATATCAGAGAAGAGACGGCAAAGGCAATTGATGAGACTTCTCTTAACAGTTTCGTATCCAGTTATCTGATCACACCGATGGGATATTCTTCCTATATTAATTCGGAAGAATATGTGCAGCCGTTATCTGAGCAGATGTATGAACTGCAGACGGAGATCATCAAAAAACTTGCAGAACGTGGGCCATGTGTGATCGTGGGCAGATGTGCAGACTATATCCTGAAGGACAATCCAAACTGCATTAACGTATTCATCTGTGCTGACCGGGCTGACCGCATCAAACGTATAGCGGAAAGATACGATGTGTCTGAGAAGAAAGCTCTGGATCGCATCAAACGTATGGACAGAGAACGAAAATATTATTATGAAACTCATACAGGACAGGAATGGGGAAGCATCAGTTCTCATGACATATTACTGAATGCAAGCCTTCTTGGAATCGAAGGAACGGTTAATGTGCTGGAAGGAATCTATAAAAGATAACGGACAATGAAATGAAAGATATAATAAGAAATGAGCGGTGTAGGCCGCTCATTTCTTATTACCCTTAAATATTATGATTCGAATCCGAGTACCGTTTCTGTATTCTGAATATCTGAATATAATTTCAGATGCATGCCTTCTGTATGGCATACTTTTACAATATCCTCATACTCTTTGCAATCCGGAAGTATTTTCATAAGCATGTTAGGCATATTATGAAAAATATTACGGTTAAATATACAGGATCGTTCAAAAGTACTCATATGGCCACATCCTTTCTGTGAAAATAGTCTATATATAATGTATTATACAGAAAAAAAGACTGAAAATTACAGGATAAATGAGAAAAATATACAAAGTAAGACTGCATATTTTGCTTGAAAAATACGACCATAACATCTAGAATAAAAATGTTATGAAAAAAATAAAGGAGAGACGGTAGATATGGAAATGTTTATTGATATATTACTGGATGCGGCAATCGATTGTGTGAAGATGCTTCCATTCCTGTTTCTTGCATTTCTGCTGATAGAGGCACTGGAACACTATTCCAGTGATTTTACAAAAAAGCTTATGATAAAAGTAGATAAGGCCGGACCGGTAGTAGGAGCAGTAGTAGGATGTGTTCCACAGTGTGGATTTTCGGTTATGGCAGCAAATCTGTATTCGGGCGGAATCATTACGGTTGGAACATTGATCGCAGTGTTTCTGGCCACATCGGATGAGGCAATACTTATTATAATGGGAAATCCGGAATATGCAGGAAAGATCGGTGTGCTGCTTCTGGCAAAAGTGATCATTGCAATTATTGCAGGATATCTGGTAGATATTTTCTTTAAAAAAGAAATTGCAGTGCCGCATCATGAAGGAGAACTCTGTCATGACTGTGGATGTCACAATCATTCGGCTGGAATAGTAAAACCTGCACTTCGCCATACGGGAAAGATTTTTTTGTATCTGTTTGTATTTACGTTTATTTTAAATCTGTGTATTGACATACTTGGAATTGACAAGATTTCAGCTATGATGCTTGGAGATACTGTGTTCCAGCCGGCAATTGCGGCTTTGATCGGCCTGATTCCAAATTGTGCGGCATCCGTGATTCTGACACAGCTGTATCTGAGTGGAGCAATTTCTTTTTCCTCTGTGATTGCGGGACTTTGCACGGGAGCCGGTATCGGGCTTGTAGTATTGTTCAAAGTGAATCCGGATAAGAAGGAAAATATAAAAATTATAGCAGTATTGTATGTGATTGCTGTGATCGCAGGTCTGATCCTGGAGCTGACCGGAGTGTAGAATGCTGTCTGTGGCATAGAATTGCATTTTTGGAAGAATGTGTTATAATATTGACAACTAGGTGATGAGGCTTAGAGAGATTTAGGAGGAAATGAAATGGCTACAAAAAAAGTAACAACAGCAACCACAAAGGATGTAACTGCAAAAGTAACTGCACCAGTGACAAAGACATCAGAAAAAGCAGAGACAACGAAGAAAGCAGAGACAGTAAAGGCAGTGGCAGCAACAGAGCCGAAGAAGATAGAGAAGGAGCCGGTAAAAACAGCAGCTCCAAAGACCGAGCCAGTAAAACCGACTACAAAAGAAGAAACAGCTAAGCCGGAAGCAAAGAAGGCCGAGAAAAAAGTTGAAGACAAAGCTGTAAAGACAGAATCTGTCAAGAAAGCTGAAGCTGAGACAAAGACAGCAGCAAAGAAGACGACCACAAAGAAGACGACAGCAAAGAAGACAACTGCGAGAAAAACAACAGCAAAAAAAGAAATCAAAGTAAGTGCGTTTGTAGAATACTTTGGAAAACAGGTAGAAGAAAAAGATATGATCGCAAGAGTAAAGAAGGCATGGACATCTTCTGGAAAGAAAATCGGAGATATCAAGACGATGGAGTTATACATAAAACCAGAAGAATCTGCAGTATACTATGTTATTAATGGAACAGAGACAGGAGCAGTAGCATTCTAGAGGCGGATATAAGGAACCAAAGGCTGTGAATCTTCGGAGGCACAGTCTTTTCTATTCTTAAAGCATAATAAGGGGCAAAGGAGAAACGGGTATGAATATGGAGAACTTTACATCAGTTTTTAATTCGGCAGATGGGCCCACGAGTATATTTGTTGCAGGGAAGACACCGGAGATAATGGGTGTGCTGATTGCGATTGTTGTAGTGGGTGTGATTATTTCATTGTTTGGTCTGAAGCTTGTAAGAGTACTTTCGGCGATGATGGGACTTGGAACCGGAGCAGTGATCGGAGCAGTGATCGGAACAGTGGCAGGTCTTGATACGACAAAGATGGTTGCGACAATTGCCGTGTGCGGAGTGGTATTGTGTATCATGTGTGCAGTACTACGAAAATTCGGAATATTTATTATGACTTTCTTGGGATCATGGGGGACATTTGTTACCCTTGTGGAAGCGCGGTCAGTTATAGTACTTGGAATCTGCGCAGCGGTTGCACTGGTCATCGCAATACTGACAGTCATCTTTGCGGAATTCCTGGTCATCTTTGTAACCGGTATTGTAGGAGGAGTGGAAGCAGGAATGGCACTTCCGTTTCTTCTTGGGATGACAAAGATTGGCTGGATCGGATATGTAATGAGTGCAGCGATCGCAGTAATTGGCATCACGGTTCAGACAATGATGCAGTCGAGAAAGATCGGAAAGAGGGAAAAAATATTTTCGAAAAAGATCAAAGAACAGGTTTCGATGGAATCGGAAGTAGAAAAGGCCAGAATGCTTCTCGATGATGGAGATGTGGAAGAATCTCAGGAGGAAGAAACGGAAGCCGGAGATCAGGGAGATCAGGGAGATCAGGGAGAACCGGAAGAGACGGTGACAGAGATATTTGACATAGACGATGATAAGCCGGAGCCGGAAGATACAGATGATGAGGAAAATGTAGATGTCAAAATGACGGATGTGCCGGAAGGCGGATTCCTGGATGAAGATGATGTCGAGATATTCGAGACAGACGATTCGGATGTCGTAGTTCTTCATGCGGATGATATTGACTAAAGCAAAAAATATATACCCGTTGCAGAAAATTAAGATCTGCAACGGGTATTTTTGTTATAAGGGATGTGCTATAATGTTGCTAAGAATAAAGTTAAGGAGGCTTACTTATGAAGATAGATATGCATTGCCATGTGCGGGAAGGCTCAGTAGACAGCAGGGTAAGCTTGGACGAATACATCACAACCCTGAAGAAAAAAGGATTTGACGGGATGCTGATCACAGATCACGATACGTATCATGGTTATCGTCATTGGAAATATCATATGAAAGGCAAGGTACATGAAGATTTTGTTGTGTTGAAAGGAATCGAGTATGATACTCTGGATGCGGGACATATCATTTGTATTATGCCGGAAGGTGTAAAGATGCGTCTTCTGGAAGTAAAGGGACTCCCGGTGTCAGTTCTGATTGACTTTGTGCACAGACACGGAGGAATTCTCGGACCGGCACATCCATGCGGGGAAAAGTATCTGAGTTTTACTAATACGGGAAGGTTTTATAAATCACCGGAACTGATCAAAAGGTTTGATTTCATTGAGGCGTTTAATGCATGTGAATCAGCAGAATCGAATGAAGGAGCAAGGAAACTTGCAGAGAAATACAAAAAGCCGGGAATCGGCGGAAGTGACGCACACAGACCGGACTGCATAGGGACAGGCTATACCATTCTTCCGGAAAGAGTGACCTGTGAGACGGAACTGATCGCCCTGATACGGAGTAAAGCGGCAATTGAGGCCGGAGGCGTGTTGTACGGAAAGACAGCCAAAGACAAGATGGGACCGGCGCATAAGATCCTGACGTATTCATTCTGGTTCTATAATAAGGGCGGGGCACTTCTGAAAAAACGAAAAAGAACCTTGAAAGGAAAGATTGAAAATCCGGCAACACCGATTGATCCGATTGAAATTCCATACCTGCATAATATAAAAAAACAGAAATAAAAAGAAGATGTATTTTTGAAAAATTATGCATTAAAATTTATAATTTCTTGCATGCCCTTTTTTACTGTGCTAAAATACAGTATAAAATTATGAGAATCAAGGAGGTAGAGATTCGTTATGGGAATGACGATGACACAGAAGATATTGGCAGCACATGCTGGTCTCGACAGTGTGACAGCCGGTCAGTTAATAGAAGCAAAATTAGATGTAGTCATGGCAAATGATATTACAGGTCCTATGGCATTACCAATCTTCAGACAGATGGCAGATAAAGTATTTGATAAAGATAAAGTAGTTCTTGTTCCGGACCATTTTACACCGAACAAAGACATCAAGTCTGCGGAGAACTCAAAAGCAATCCGTGAGTTTGCCAAAGATCAGGGGCTCAGCTGGTATTTTGAACAGGGAAAATCAGGAGTAGAACATGCAATTCTTCCGGAAGCAGGAGTGGTTGCAGCAGGTGAATGTATCATCGGAGCAGATTCGCATACTTGCACATATGGTGCACTTGGTGCATTTTCGACAGGTGTCGGAACGACGGATATTGCAACAGGTATGGCAATGGGAGAACTGTGGTTCAAAGTTCCGAGTGCGATCAAGTTCGTACTGACAGGGAAACCGGGCAGATATGTAAGCGGTAAAGATATCATCATTCATATCATCGGCAAGATCGGTGTAGATGGTGCGCTTTATAAATCTATGGAATTTACCGGAGACGGAATCAGGAATCTTTCTATGGCAGACAGATTCACAATGGCAAATATGGCGATCGAAGCCGGAGCCAAGAACGGAATCTTCCCGGTAGATGAGAAGACAGAAGAATATTTAAAAGAACATACAAAGAAAGACTATCATGTATATGAAGCGGACGAAGATGCGGAATACGAAAGTATTGTAGAGATTGATCTTTCAGAAGTCCGTCCAACCGTTGCATTTCCACATCTTCCGGGAAATGCGAAGACAATTGACGAGATCGAGGCAATGGAACCGATCAAAATCGATCAGGTTGTGATAGGATCCTGTACAAACGGAAGAATGGAAGATATGAGAAAAGCAGCTGCCATTCTTCAGGGACATACGGTTCATCCGGATGTACGTGTTATGGTCATTCCGGCTACACAGAAGATATACAAACAGTGTATCAGAGAAGGTCTTCTGGAAATTTTCGTAGACGCAGGATGTGCAGTCAATACACCAAGCTGCGGACCTTGTATGGGTGGACATATGGGCGTTATGGCAGCAGGAGAAAAATGTGTATCTACAACAAACCGTAACTTTGTAGGAAGAATGGGACATGTAGATTCTCTGATTTATCTGGCATCACCGGAAGTAGCAGCAGCAAGTGCGATCGCAGGATACATCGCAAATCCAGAGAAAGTAGGTGACAAATAATGAAAGCTTTAGGACATGTTTTTAAATACGGCGATAACGTAGATACAGACGTAATCATCCCGGCAAGATATCTGAATTCTTATGATGCACAGGAGCTTGCGAGCCATGCAATGGCAGATATCGATCCTGAATTCGTCAATAAGGTATAGCCTGGAGATATTATTGTTGCCAACAAGAACTTTGGATGTGGTTCTTCCAGAGAACATGCACCGTTATGTCTTAAGACAGCAGGTGTCAGTTGCGTTATTGCAGAGACATTTGCAAGAATTTTCTATCGCAATGCGATCAACATCGGACTTCCGATCATTGAGTGTCCGGAGGCTGCAAAAGCAATTGAAGCAGGTGATGAAGTAGAGATTGATTTTGACAGCGGTAAGATCTATGACAGAACAAAAGGAACAGAATTCAAGGGACAGCCGTTTCCAGAGTTCATGCAGAAACTGATCGCAGCAGGCGGACTGGTAAAATATACAAACAGTAAGAGAAAGTAATCATAATAAGGAGAGCGTTGGCATGGGTTTATATTACAAAAGTACAAGAAATTCTAATCTGAAAGTAACAGCATCAGAGGCAATTCTGAAAGGACTTGCTCCGGATGGCGGACTTTTTGTACCATCAGAACTTCCAAAGCTGGATGTAACAATGTCAGATCTGAAAGGAAAGACATATCAGGAGATCGCATATCTCGTAATGAAGCAGTTCCTGACAGATTTTACAGAAGAGGAACTGAAAAACTGTATTGATAAAGCATATGACAGCAAATTTGACACAGAAGAAATTGCGCCGCTCGTAAAAGTAGATGATACTTATTACATGGAATTGTTCCATGGTGCAACAATCGCATTCAAAGATATGGCATTATCAATCCTGCCGCATCTGATGACAACTTCGGCAAAGAAGAACGACGTTAAAAATGAGATCGTGATTCTGACTGCAACATCCGGAGATACAGGAAAGGCCGCACTTGCAGGCTTTGCGGATGTGGAAGGAACGAGGATCATCGTATTCTATCCAAAGAATGGTGTCAGCAAGGTACAGGAACTCCAGATGGTGACACAGAGAGGAGAGAATGTAAACGTAGTAGCGATCCATGGCAATTTCGATAATGCACAGAGTGGTGTGAAAGCGATGTTCGAAGATACAGAACTGGCGGAAGAACTCGCAAAGAAAGGCTATCAGTTTTCATCAGCCAACTCTATCAATATCGGACGTCTGGTTCCACAGGTGGTATATTACGTCAATGCATATGCAAAACTTCTGGAAAATGAAGAGATTGAAGATGGTGAAAAGATCAATGTGGTAGTACCGACAGGTAACTTTGGAAATATCCTGGCTGCATATTATGCAAAACAGATGGGAGTACCGATTGATAAGCTGGTATGTGCTTCAAATGACAATAAGGTATTGTTTGACTTCTTCCAGACAGGAGATTATGACAGAAACCGTGAGTTTATCCTCACAACATCACCATCTATGGATATTCTTATCTCAAGCAACCTTGAAAGACTTATCTATAGAATAGCAGGCAACAGTGCTGAGAAGAACAGCGAGCTTATGGCTTCACTTAAAGAAACAGGTAAGTATGAGATTACTGCTGATATGAAAGCACAGCTTTCAGATTTCTATGGCAATTATGCTACAGAGGCGGAAGATGCTGCTACTATAAAGGATTTATATGAAACTTGTGGATATGTTATAGATACGCATACAGCAGTAGCTGCTACAGTTTATAACAAGTACAAGGCAGACACTAAGGACGAAACTAAGACAGTTATAGCTTCAACAGCAAGCCCATACAAGTTTACAAGAAGCGTAATGGAAGCAATCGACCCTAAGTATGCTTCAATGGGTGACTTTGAACTTGTAGATAAGTTAAGCGAACTTGCTAAAGTAAAAGTTCCTAACGCTATCGAAGAAATCAGAACAGCTCCAGTCCTCCACAACACAGTATGTGAAGTAAGCGAGATGACCAATGAAGTAAAGAAATTCTTAGGAATATAATCTAATCCTAAGTAATTTCTATTAAGAATAATTTTAACCTCAATAAAACTGCTGTGTAAATCAGGCAAAGCCCCAGATTTACACAGCAGTTTTTTATGTAATAGGAAATTCTGATAGAATTATCGCACACGGATGTGCGATGGAGCGAATACGCAACAGGACGTTGCGTCTGAGCGTTTGCGTCCCTCATAACCACAACAAAAGGAAAGTCTTAGAAATACCCAATCAGCTTTCTGGTGCCCGAAGCCCCACCCCCTTCTCCAAACACTTAATAAAGTTTATAATTTATTTATACAAAAAATTAAATTAATTGTTGACATCACCCTTGCAAAGTGATACCTTAATTATGTTGATATTAGCACTCCTAATTATTGAGTGCTAACAACAAAGAAAAGGAGGTATGTCATGGGGCTTGATGAACAGCTTGATGAGCGTAAAGTAAAGATACTTAAAGCAATCATTAAGAACTACTTAGAAACAGGCGAGCCAGTTGGTTCAAGAACGATATCTAAGTTCACAGACATGAAGCTTAGTTCCGCGACAATAAGGAATGAGATGGCAGACCTGGAAGAGCTTGGGTATATAGTTCAGCCACATACATCAGCAGGAAGAATTCCTACAGATAAAGGCTACAGATTATATGTAGACGATATGATGTCTGAGAAAGAACAGAACATAACCAACAGAGAGAACGAGGTTGCTGTTAAAGAACAGGAATTAAGTTCAATGAAGGATATGTTAGGTGAGAAGGTTGAAAAGGTAGAAGAGCTTCTTCAGAATGTTGCCAAGGTTCTTGCCAAAGATACTAATTATGCAACTATGGTAACGACACCTAAGGTAACAGGCAATAAGCTTAAGTTCGTTCAGTTATCACAGCTTGAAGCCAATAAGATATTAGCCGTAATAGTTATGGAAGGCAATCTTATAAGGAATAAGGTGATAACAGTAAGCGAGGATTTGTCACAGGAGAATTTGTTAAAGCTTAACATTCTTATTAATACAACACTTACAGGGCTTACTCTTGAACAGATGAATTTGAGCATTGTTTCAAAGATGGAAAATCAGGCAGGAGAACATATTAATCTTGTCAAAGAAGTTCTTGATGCGATTGTTGATACAATAAGCAGCGCAGATGATTTAAAGATATATACAAGCGGTGCAACCAACATATTCAAGTATCCAGAACTTAGTGATTCAACCAAAGCCAGTGAGCTTATATATGCCTTGGAGGAAAAGCAGAGCCTGTCAGATCTTGTTGTTGATGATGACAATAGTGTTGATGAACAGGATAGTAGTTCCAACAATGGTATTCAGGTATATATAGGAAATGAAACACCGATTGAATCTATGAAAGACTGTAGCGTTGTAACAGCAACATATGAATTACAGGATGGAATGAAGGGTACAATTGGTATTATTGGTCCAAAGCGTATGGATTATGAAAAGGTTGTGGAAACCTTGAAGAATATGAGGACGCAGTTGGATGATGTATTCAAGAAATCATAGAAAGGTGAGGAGATAAGGTGTCTAAGAAAGATAATAACATTAATAATGTTGATGAAGCAGATGTTAATATTAATGATACAGATGTTACATCAGATACAGATAAAGACGCTGATACTGTAGAAGCTCAGGGCTCGTCTGACGCAGATGTGAAGGCAGAGAAATCTGACAACGCAAGTGATGCGCAAGGAGCGGAGGAAACAGTTGATATAAATAATAAAAAGGACCAGAAGGACGCTGTGATTGAGGATTTACAAGATCGTTTGAAGCGTCAGATGGCTGAGTTTGACAACTACAGAAAGCGTACTGACAAAGAAAAGTCAGCAATGTTCGAGATGGGAGCTTCGGATGTAGTAAAGAAACTTCTTCCGATAGTAGATAATTTTGAACGCGGCTTTAAGTCAGTGACAGAGGAAGAGTTACAAACACCATTTGCCAAAGGTATGGATATGGTTTACAAGCAGCTTGTAAAAGCACTTGCAGATAT
>ENA-OPVV01001283-OPVV01001283.1-human-gut-metagenome-genome-assembly--contig:-NODE-1283-length-18830-cov-1.978322_pt1 | contig 18830 bp, 17 predicted proteins | sample MGYA00241500_ERZ501992 | MGnify/ENA primary metagenome ERZ501992 (study PRJEB25962, sample SAMEA2043052) | human gut metagenome | biome: human gut; feature: human-associated habitat; material: faeces...
AGATTTTTAAAATTGGCACAAAAATACGATTTTTATTCCACTCCATGCATCATCTTCTGTAATTTCTTTGAGAGCAGGAAGAGGATAAGAGAGGCTACGCCGGACATGATAACGAATACCATAAAGAAGTCGAACATGGTTTCAATACGGAATCCGAGCAGGGTTTTCACTTTTCCGTCTTCGGGATAAAGGCCGCCTAAAGTACCTGCAAATTTATTGGCTGTAGAGGTGGAAAGATACCAGATTCCCATCATAAGAGAGGCAAAACGGACAGGGGTGAGTTTGTTTACCATGGATAAGCCGATAGGAGAGAGGCATAATTCACCTATAGTGTGTATAAAATAAAGTCCGGTTAGCCAAATGAGGCTGACTTTTACGCCAGGTTGGGTTTCTTTTACACCGAAACAAATGACTAAATATCCTAAAGAGAGTAACAATAAACCAATGGCTTGCTTGGTAGGAGAGGCTGGCTCTATGCCTCGTTTATAGAGTAAATTCCAGACTCCTGGCATGATAGCAGCCAAGATTACTACAAAGAATGGATTGAGAGACTGTATCCATGAAGCTGGAACTTCCCAACCCAAGACAAAACGATCGGTCTGTTCAGCTGCGAAGAGGGTTAGTGAAGCACCTGCTTGTTCATAGGCTGCCCAGAAGAAGATGACGAAGAATGCAATGATGTAAATCACTCCGATGCGGACCTGTTCGAGGCGGGTCAGTGAACGGTCGGTGATGATCAGCAGAGGCATGATGATGGCAGTTGCATAAATCAGTGATCCGATCCAGTCAGCATCTGCAAAGATCCCTTTGTCCATTGCGTTCCAGTTGACGGAAAATAAAAGTGTCAGTGCCACAGTGCCGGCAACCATTAACCATGTGCGGCTGTTGCTGGCCGGAGACTGCTGTGTCTGTTGTTTCTTTTCGTGAGATACGGCCGGAGCCATGCCTACCGGATTACCGTCCGGATCACAGATGTATTTGTTTTTGAACAGCTGGAATACAGTTGCTCCCAGCAGCATACCGATACACGCTGCGAGAAATCCCCATTTGAAGTCTTCCGGATGTCCGGTGTTTCCCAGCAGTCCGCATACCAGCGGAGCGAGGGTAGAGCCTACATTAACACCCATATAGAAGATCGTGAAAGCAGAGTCTTTACGGTTATCGTCTTCCCGGTAAAGCCGTCCGACCATGGTCGAAATGTTTGGCTTGAAGAATCCGTTACCCAAAATAAGCAGTCCCAGTCCGCAGAACATCAGATATTTTGCCAGTTCTGCCTGCTGGTAATAACAGGCACTCAGAAACAAAAGGAACTGTCCGAGAGCCATTGTCAGTGCACCGGTTACGATGGAGCGACGGTTACCCCAGTAGCGGTCGGCAATGTAGCCGCCGATGAGCGGTGTCAGATAAACCAGTCCGGTGTAACTTCCGTATACCTGTGATGCTGTTTCTTTATCAAACAGCAGGGCCTGTACCATGTAAAGCATGAACAAAGCCCGCATTCCATAATAGCTGAAGCGCTCCCACATTTCGGTAACGAACAGCAGATATAATCCTTTAGGATGCCTTTTAGTGTTATTCATTTGCCTTTTATAGAATAAAATGTTAGTAAAAAAGATATTTGGCGTGCAAAAATAGCAAAAAAAACCTTTTTCGCAAAATCTTGAGAATATTGGAGTCTGCGGAAAGGGCTGTGAGCCTCTGAGTAAATAAAAATCTGCCGATACATGGGAATAATTGAATTCTTTTCTATCTTTGCAGAAATAATCATAAAACTTAAAATAATTAGAATACTATGGATTCAATGAATCAGATCGTTCTGAAGTTCCCAGAAGTCGGGGAAGTCGAGAGTATCAAACCGTTAACATCGGGACTTATCAACCAAACCTATTTGGTAAGAACCACAGATAAGGCTGCTGCCGATTATATTTTGCAGTGTATCAATCATAATATCTTTACGGATGTAGAAATGCTTCAGCATAACATTGAAGCTGTAACAGCTCATATCCGCAAGAAACTGGAAGCTGCCGGTGAAGACGATATCGACCGCAAGGTGTTGCGTTTTGCCAAGACTGCAGAAGGAAAGACCTATTATTTTGACGGAGAGAAATACTGGCGTATGTGCGTCTTTATTCCGGGTTCACAAACGCTGGATGCTGTAACTCCTGAATCTTCTTATCTGGTAGGATTGAAGTTCGGTGAATTTGAAGCGATGCTGGCCGACCTGCCGGAAAAGTTGGGTGAAACTATTCCTGATTTCCATAACATGGAGTTCCGTATGAAGCAGTTGCGTGAGGCTGTTGCGGCCGACAAGGCAGGCCGTATGGAAAAAGTTGGCGGACTGGTTGCAGACATTGAGAAAGATGCAGACGAAATGTGTTGTGCAGAGCGCTTGTATCGTGAAGGCAAGTTGCCGAAGCGTATCTGTCACTGCGATACCAAAGTTAGCAACATGCTGTTTGATGACAAAGGCAACGTACTTTGTGTGATCGACCTGGATACCGTAATGCCTAGCTTTGTATTCTCTGATTTCGGTGATTTCCTCCGTTCTGCTGCCAATACAGCTCAGGAAGATGAACCGGATCTGACAAAAGTAAATTTCAATATCGAAGTGTTCAAGCCGTTTGCAAAAGGTTATATCGAATCTGCAAAGAGCTTCCTGACTCCTCTGGAAATCGAGCTGTTGCCGTATGCAGTGACTTTGTTCCCTTACATGCAGGCTGTACGTTTCCTGGCTGATTATATCAACGGGGATACTTACTATCAGATCAAATATCCTGAACATAATTATGTACGTACACTGGCTCAGTATAAACTCTATCAGGAAGCGAAGAAAGCTGTACCTGAAATGAAAGCATACATTGCTTCTCTTCTGGGCTGACCGTAAGTCTTAAGGATCATATAAACAGGAAATAAGGGATGACTCTCTTGTTTCCTGTTTTTTTTATTGGTCTTGTCACTTTGGTTGGATAAGTGTCTGATCATATTTTGGAGCATCTTTCATTTTTTGATTCTTTTTGTTCTTCCTTAAGAAAGAGTCTGGAACTAAAAGATTGAAATTCTTGTTTTGTTTATCAAACTGATGCTTCTTCTTCAAATATTTTTGTAAGAAGATTGACTGGAGAAAATCTGGTTTCGACCTGAATCTTTTTCAGTTCGCCAGGAGAGTATTTTTTCTAATCTAAAAATGTTTATTGAATGTTTAAGTTAGGACAAAAAGACTTTATGGTTTACATGTCCTCGGTGATTACCCGTTTGCGGAAAATGGAGCGGATGGGCACCCTGCATGTCTACCAAAGCACCCAGAACCGGATAGCCGATTTCATGGGTGACCGTTCTCTTTCCTTTGAGGAAATCAATCCTTTGTGGCTTCAGGCTTTCCAGGCCTATCTTTTGGGGCGCGGGCTGAACTGGAATACCATTTCCACCTACATGCGCGTCATCCGGGCCGTGTATTACCGGGCCGTAGATGAAGGAGAAGCTCCTTTCCAGCCGCGGCTGTTCCGCGGGGTCTACACCGGTACGCGGGTCAATGTGAAACGGGCTCTGAGTGAACGTACTCTGCGCAGTCTGCAGACCCCCATATCCTCTTCGCCGGATCTGGACTACACCCGTTGTCTGTTTCTGTTGCTCTTTATGTTGCGGGGAATTCCTTTTGTCGACATTGCCTATATGCGTCGTTGCGATCTGAAGGAATCCAAACTGACTTATCGTCGCCGTAAAACAGGTACCTGGATGAGTGTTCGTATTGAGCCTGAAGCCCAACAGCTTATTGCCCGTCTACAAAGTAAGAATCCCAATTCTTTCTATCTTTTTCCGTTTGTCACGGCAGAGGGTGAGGAAGGCTATCGTCAGTATGGTAATGCCCTCCGGCGTTTTAATAGCCAGCTGAAGAAACTCTCACGCCTGATATCAGGTTGTCCGTCTCTGAGCAGCTATTCGGCCCGTCACAGCTGGGCTACGGTTGCCAATTACCGGAACTTCCAGCCGGAGCTGATCAGCAATGCCATGGGGCACTCATCCGTGAAGGTGACAGAGACTTATTTTATGAAACATTCGGATGAAAAAATTGATGAAATGAACAGAAGTATTCTTACTTATCTGTTTGTTTAAGAAGATGTTATGCGTCCGTTACTTTGTAGGTAACGGGTTTTTCATTTTTGTTAAGACAAATGTCGGGGAATTTTATAAGAAAAACAAACATAAATATATTTTTAACAACCGAATAGTATAATTTTTAACAAAATTAATTTTTTGAGCCTTATGAGAGGACAGGTATTCCGACGGATCAGGTACGGACATAAGGCTTCATTCCACAAAGGTGACGCAAACCCCTGCGGAAACATGCTTCATGTCCCTTTCCGAAGATCAGGCCGATAAAGTATTCTATAAAAGGTTAAAAAGTGAATAAGAAAAGCGGCTGCCGTTACCTACAAAGTAACGGAGAAAAACCTGTTGAAAATGTCATGCTAAAAATGGGAAACATGAAGCGAATTCTAATCTTCTTAATGCTGCTTGTCAGCATTTCTTTGTCCGCGCAAGATGTGGCAGTCAAGACCAATCTTCTTTATGACGCGACGACCACCATCAATCTGGGTGCAGAAATTGGTGTGGCTCCTAAATGGACGGTTGATTTGTCAGCCAATTACAACGGTTGGACCTTTAATGACAACAAGAAGTGGAAACACTGGATGGCACAGCCGGAAGTCCGCTACTGGTTCTGTGAACGTTTCAACGGTCACTTCCTTGGTGCCCACCTGCTGGGCGGTCAGTATAACTGGGGCGGTCTGGATCTTCCTCTGGGAATCTTTGACGACCTGAAGGAGCACCGCTATGAAGGCTGGTATGTCGGGGGTGGTGTCGTTTATGGTTATCAGTGGCTGCTGGGCAAGCGCTGGAGCATCGAAGCCGCTCTGGGCGTGGGCTATGTACGTGCTGATTACGACCGCTATAAATGTCCTCACTGCGGCGAATGGCAGGACTCCGGCAAAAAGAATTACTTTGGCGTGACTAAGGCGGCCATCTCATTGATTTACATAATAAAATGATGGAGGAACGTTTGATGAAGAAACATATTATTTCTCTTGCTATACTGCTGGCATCCGGAGTTTCCGTGTTTGGCCAGAATACCACTTATCTGAGTGAGATCCGGATAACAGACCGTCAGGTTGTGAAGACTTCCGACCGTCAGGTCAATGTGAAGATGGAAGTCAGCCTTGACGAACTGGACATCAAGCGTCAGCATTCGCTCCGCGTGGTTCCGGTTATCCTTTCCGCCGACGGGACACAGGAACGGGAGCTTCCTCCTTTTGTCATCAACGGAAAAGTCCGTGACAAGGTGCAGCAGCGTATGGAAACCCTTGACGGTGTTTCTGCCAATCCCGATGCCGTTGTGACAGTCCGCAGGAAAAACGGCTCCTCCCAGGTGCTTGCCTATGATGCTTCGGTTCCCTTCCAGCGCTGGATGATCGGAGGCAATATCCAGCTGCGGGGTTATGTTACCGGCTGCGCCCTTTGTGATGACGGGGATGAAACCGCAACGACAGGCGATATCCTGCCCGAAATGACACCGGAGTATTACAGCCCTGTGATGAAGCCGAAGGAAGAAATCGTTAAGCGCCGTTCTGAAACGCGGAGTGCCCGTGTGCAGTTCCGTCAGAACAGTTCGAATATCCGTCCGGATTACAAGAACAACCGTGCCGAACTGGATTCTGTCCGCCAGTCCATTCTGCTGGTCAAGGACAACAACGACCTGACCATTACCGGTATCTATGTGACAGGTTACGCTTCTCCCGAAGGTTCATTCGACTATAACATGACGTTGTCCGAACGTCGTGCGAAGTCCTTTACCGAATATATCAAGGAAGACCTGAAAGGCATTGATCCTTCCGTATACCATGTGGACTGGAAGGGTGAAGACTGGGCAGGCCTGCGTGAAGAGGTTCAGAAGCATCCCAAACTGCTGAAGATTGATGAGGTGCTGAACATTATCGACAACTGCGGTGACGACAAGGATGCCTGCGAAGAACAGATCAAGGGACTGGTGCCGCCTGAAATCTACCAGCGTCTGCTGAATGAAATGTACGGCCCGATCCGTCGCAACGAATACCGGGTGGAATATAATGTGCGTCACTTCAGTCTGGAAGAAGGCAGACAGATGATCAAGACCCGTCCGGATCTGATGAGCGTAAGCGAAATCCAGCAGGTTGCCGACAGTTATGGCAAAGGCAGTCCGGAATATGTGGATTGTCTGATGCGCGGAGCCAAGGCTTATCCGAATGATGTGACCGCAGTCAATAATGCGGCACTGGCCCTGATGGAAGCCGACCGTACGGACGAAGCTATCCGTTTGCTGGACAATGCACCGCAAGCAGGCGAGCTGCTGAACCTGAAGGGAGTTGCCTATTCCAAGTTGGGGGATTATGAACAGGCAGAGAAAGCATTCTCAGCAGCACAGGCCAAAGGATATACGCCTGCCGGTGAGAACCTTACCTTGCTGAAGAAGTATGCAGAATATATGGCTGAATAAATAGAGACTAAAATAGAAGTGTTTAATTAAAAATTTATTGTTATGAAAATTTCAAAGAGTTTATTTCTGGCATTTGCGGGCCTGGGTTTGTTCGCATGCTCTAATGAAGATGTGACTACTGGTGTTGATAACAGTGGTGATAACAGTATTGTTATTAAATTGGATGGTTTGAGTGCTGAAGGCCGTAGTATAGGCGCACCTGAAACCAACACGACTACTACCATTAGTGATGTAGCCATATTGTTGTCAGATGGTACGAATATCTTAAAAAAACAAGTTCTTTCATATGATAAGAGTGGCGATTCTGATTGGAGTAAACTAACGGGCTCAAATAGCGGTTACATCATACATAATGTAAACTCTCATGTAAGAGAAGTACATGTTATTGGTAATTATACTAAAAACTCAACAGTAAGCACTTGGGTAACATCTGCAGAACAATCAACTGTTGCAGCCATGAAAGATGTGGTTGTTAAAGCTGCCAGCGAACAAGATTTCGACGGAGTAACTTTGTATGGTGTGGATTCGGAATTAACTACTGTTGCAGGTGGAGATGCTAATTCTCCTCATGACACTGACACTCCTTCAAAAATGTTATATGCAGATGTAACCATCAATCATTTGGTTTCCCGTATTGAAATCGGTAATATTAAATGTAAAGACTTAGGAAGCACTTATAAAGAATTAACATTGAAGTATATCGGTCTGTTGAATTATTATAACCAGACTACAATTGGAGGAACTGCAAGTGATGCAATGACTTTGGAAACAGTGCTTGAACCTACTGCTGGAAATGCCACTCCTGCACAAGGGAAACATTCTTGGAGCAATACATCAGAAACAGCTGATTACAAATGGGCATGGGATGCTTTCCCTGCTGATGCTAAATTAACATCTTCTTCCAGTGTTTACAACCCAGAAGCTTCTCCTGAAACAGAAGATGTTACAGAGAAATTTGTTTATCAGTTTATCCCGTCACAGGTAGGAGGGGCGAACTTCAATGTAAAACTGTATTTGGATGCGAAAGAAAACAATGATGCTGCTGCGACTTCTGCACTTAATACAGTGACTGCCAACTTCACTGGTGATTCTGATTTTAAATACTTACCGGGTAAAATCTATAAGTTAGATTTTGAATTCAGTGAAGATAATATTGGCCCATGGAATCCGGATGAAACAATTTGTGTGAAAGTTCATGTAACCGTTCAACCTTGGGAAATCAAGGCACTGACTCCGACTTTTGAATAATTACTGTCAGTAATAAAGAATAATACTCTATCATTCATCACAGATTGCGCGGTCTTTTCCTGTAATCTGGTGAAGAATCGTGGAATCTGTGATGAATATTCTCAAAAAGAAAAGCAATTTAACAAAATAGGTAAATAACATGAAATATCTTCAGCTCATCATACTAAGTCTGCTTGTATCCGTCCTGACAAGCAGTTGTATCAAAGACGATTTTGATGATTGCGATAATGTGACCATCTATTTCCAGTATCTTGCCGATGGCGATAAGGACGTATTGTACCAGTATATGAGCAAGGTTGACCTGTATGTTTTTGACGAAAATGGACATATATTGGGAGTCGGCTCATATAATCAGGACGAACTAACTAAATTTGAAGCTGTACCGTCATTTAAGCTTCGTCCGGGACAGCGTTATAAAGTGGTAGCAGTAGGTAACCCTTATGATCATACAGAAGTGGTGAATTATGCTACTGAAACAGATTTTGCAAATATTTATCTTCAGGATCCGGCATGGAGTGATCCGAATGTGCCGGTAACCAATCATGATTACAATTATTTGGGCGAAAAAGAATTTGTAATGCCCGATCAGGAAGGGGTAATGTATCGTGATACAGTTACTCTTTACAGTTCACATGTGAAGGTGGACGTAGAAATTCACGGACTTCCGGCTCCGGATGCTTCACGCCAGGATGCAGGAATTCCCTATCAGCTGAGTTTCGAGAATTCGAATGCTCAGACATCCTTTGAAAATGAAGTTAACTTAAGCGAAAAGGGTACGATTTATCCTGAGCTGATTTATGATAATGAAAACCAGTGCTATCGTACACAAAATCTGGCTCTTTTCCGTATGGATGATACGACTGGAGAATTGAGCTCTGATTACTGTGAGCATACCTTAGTACTTACTGATAAATCTACAGGTAGAGAGCTTGCTAGAGGTAGTCTTTATAATTATCTGATGCGTAATGCAGATGTCATAGATGTTACCAAGCAGGAAGCTTTCTTGCCTATATCTCTTGAATTTAAGAACCTGGACGTAACAATTAAGGTTCCTGATTGGTATATTCAGGATGTAACACCAGGGTGGGAATAATCCTAAAAGACAGGCAATATGAGAAAAACAGTTATTTATTCAGTATTATGGATGGCGGCACTTTTCTCTTCTTGTATTAAGGAAGGAGGATTGGAAGCTGAAAGCAAGGATACCTATGTGCAGCTTGTTATCAGCAATGCTGCTTCGCGTGCCGGAGAGAATACAGCTCCAGCCGATCCCATAAACCGCCTGCGGGTATATGCTTTCAATGCTCAGGGAGAGAAAATTGGTTATCTGTTCCGGGATGGTCTGGACACCTCCGAAGGTATTTCCTTGCCTATGCCGCTCGACAAGCAGCAGAGCGGAAGTGAGGTCTATTTCTATGTCCTGGCAAATGATATTGACGGATGGGGACTGAGTGAAACAACCCCGCGTGCCAATCTGAACAGTATGTCGTTTGCAAGATGGGAAGATAAGACACCCGCAGTGGCTCCGATGGTAAACAATGACAATAGTGCAGGAAAAGGCGGTTATCAGACCAAGGTTGCGTTGACACCCACTCCTGGTAGCAAATGGGTTACTGTGAACGTGAATATCCAGCATATCATCGGGCGGGTGTGCTTGTTTTTTCAGAAAGAGGGGGATAGCCATGTTTCTATAAATGAGGCTATTGTTAAACATGGACCGGATCAATACCGGTTATTTGATGGTGGAGAACTCACTTTCCAAAATTCTCAAACAGCTGAAGATAAATTTATTACGTCTCCTAGAGAGATAACTTCAGTCAATGGATATCAGGAAGTAGGAAAAACTTATTTGGCTCCTAATCCTTATGGAAGTAAGGCTTCGACGGGGGATACATACGATCCTGCTTATCCAGAGAATGCGCAGAATGATGGAGGACTAGAGTATGCATATATTCTTACAATTAAGTATACAATAGGAAATGTAGAGAAATCGAAAGATGTGTATTTACCTCCGGTATCCCGCAATCAGAGTATTGACGTGAAAGGTATTATTAGAGGACAGCAAATCGAATTTGAATCTATAATTGTAGAGCCTTGGGGTGAGAATAATATTGATTTGGAATAAATATCAAAGACAGAGAGTTATGAGAATAATAAAAGGTGTATTCAGCACAGTTGCTTTGATATTATTGACAACGTGCAGTAATAATGAAATTCTCGAAGGACAGACAGATGAGAATAAGGAAATTCAGTTTGTAGTTTCTTCGCTGTCACGTAATCCGGTTAATGATGTTACCGAATTAGAAAGTTTCTATGTATGGGCGGCTAATATGAATAATAATACTGAGTTCCAGTTTGAACAACTTAAGGTTGAACGAAATGACGCTGGTGAATGGAAATCTTCTTCTCCTCAATATTGGCAAACTGGTACTTATAACTTCTATGCTGTTACCGGATATAAAGAAACGGAACCATCTCCTGTTACAGCTAATTTAGATGGTAACTTTGTTATAACAGTAGGAGATGATGAAACGAATTTAGATCTTATGACTGCCGTATCTTCAGGAATCTCGTATCCGGTAGTGGAAGGAGAACCCTTGCCTGTAGCGTTTCATTTCTATCATGAAAAAGCTCAAATAGAAATAAGTGTAAAAGCGGGTGCTCAATTGCCTGATGGTGCGACTGTAACAAGTATTACGCTTTCTAACTTCTATAAAGGGGGAAAGTTTACACGTACATTCCTTGATTCAAACAATCGCGGAAATTGGGATTTTACAGAGGTGTATAAAACATCTTGGGAAATGAATGAACAGCAAAACATAGATACTGGAGATTCTTATTCTTTCCTGTCAGATTTTATGATTCCTGCTCAGTCTCTTGGAGGCGTTAATTTGAAGTTTTCTTATACTATATCGGGAGCATCGTATTCAAAAGAATTTGAGCTAAGTCAGATAGGTACTACTGCTCTGGAGGCTGGAAAAATTAATAAATATAATTTTACAATTCAACCTGAGGGTATAGTGTTTGATGGTTTTACAGTACCTGATTGGGGAGAAACCAATACGGGTGGGAATATTAATATTGGAACTGAAACTAATAATTAGATAAACGCTTACTGCTATGATAGATAAATTAGTCCGAATTAAAATTTCTGTTTTCTCTTTGGCTTTTTTGGTGTCCATGATTTCATGTACGCAAAATGATTTACCTCAAGGGACAGAAACATTCGATGGTGGTATTGTTTTTACTTCGCCTTATTCAATAACGAGATCTGAAGCGTTGCGTTATGGCTCTTTTAAGGAAGGTGATAAGGTAGGAGTATTAGGGTATTGTGAAGCTGAAAACCTAGGAGTAGATATTAGTAGCTCTCCATGGGATACCAAAAAGCCATTCTGTACTCCTGATGTGTTTTATAATCAAAAGTTGACATATAAGGGAGAAGGACTTTGGAGTTATATATGGGACGGAACTGGAAACGTGGGAGGAATTCATCCATGGATTGAGGATAATGAAAAATATACTTATTCTTTTTTTGCTTATTATCCTTATGTGAAAATTAATCCTGACACTAATAAAGGTAATATTCCTAATGGAGGGGGAACTATTACCTTGAGTGGAGAGAATGAGAAGGATAACCCTACTATTACATATACTATGCCTCATGATGGAAACTCTGCGAGTGCTTTTAAGTTAGAATGGAAGAATGTTCCCGATTTCATGTTGGCTTATCGTGTGGATCATGTAAAGAGTGATGGGGTTGTAAGATTGCCGTTCCGTCATTTGTTTTGTGCTTTTGAATTTAGAGTAAATAATTATAATGAAACTCAGGTTACAATTAATAGCTTACATGTGGGTGGCGAAAAATTCTATAAATCCGTAACAGTTACAGGGCAGGAGAGCGGTTATCATGTAGGAGATGATAGATATAGTGGTTATTTTGATGTAATATCTACTTATGGAGCTGGTTTTGAGTGTCCTGCTGGAAATATAATAAAAGATACTGATGGAAATATTATAGAAGTTATTCCTACCACTGTATCTATTACGACCGATGGTTCTGCAACAGCTGAGGGAGATCCGATTGACTTATTATTTATCCCAGATGGCAATGGAAAATTAACTGCGGATCTTAATGAGAGTTTGTATTTGAATATTGAGATAAATGAGCTGAATATTCGAAAATCAATGAACTTAAAAGATGCTTCATTCGAGCCGGGAGTACGTAGTGTTTTTAATATAAACATTGTAGGAAATGACATTTATCTTCAAGTGGAAAGTACTGGAAATTGGGATGATGGAGGAGATAGTGATATTGTATTTGAATAATGAACTTAAATTGTAGCAATATGAAATTCACTGAGATTTGGAGAAAATATATGTTTCTATGTGGGGTTGTTTTTGCTGCAACAGCTTGCACTAATGAACTGGATGAATCTGCTATGAATATAGCCGGGTTAAAAGCTGGTGATGTAGCTGTGCAATTATTACCGGCCAATATGGGGGTATATCATACTGATACTCGTGGTACGGATCCTAAAACAGCTAAAGAACAAGAAATAAATAACATACATGTTTTCGTTTTTAAAGCTGATGGAACCTATTTGGAACCACAGGGAAGTGATGCCTTTCAAGGGTATGATTATAAGGAAGGTAATTCTACTATGGTCTTTAATCGGACTATGTTTGAAAATGAGAGCAATGAGGCAAAAGATGCTACTGTATTTGTATTGGCCAATATGCCCAAAAACACATTTATAGTAGATGAAACAACAGGAAAACCAAAGGAAATAAAAAACATTAATGATTTCAAAAACTTTGTTTTTAAATTACCTCAGTTTACCGTTAATTTACCGGAAGAAGGGCTTCCTATGGTTGGAAGTAAAAAAGTTGATTTTAGTCCAGAGGGAGATGGCAGTACAACTGTACGTGTAGAGACTTTGCAATTAAAGTCATTAATGGCACGTTTGGACTTTAATTTCAGTATGGATCCGATGCAAGAATCAGGTAGTAATCAATATCCTTCATTGGTTTTTAATAGGATTGGTGTATATAACTTTCCTTCGGGTGGTGCTGCTGTTCCGCAGTTAGGAGGAATGATTGCTGGTGATGAATCTGTAACTTCTACGTCTGAAACAGACACCAGAGAGGAAAAGATTGAACTGTTGGATATAGATAATGTGACAGGTTTGGATGATTTTACAGGGCATTATATCCGTGAGAAAGAGTCTCAATCGTTTTCTATTTATATGTTTGAACATGCGCGTTTGGCAAAAACATATAATTATCCGGATGATACCATGGATGAAACTGAAAAGCAGCGTTACAAAAACAAGCTTGCGAAAGAGGATGCGGCTTACATAGAAATGGAGGGTATTTATACCAATCATAATGATTATATGTATAAGGTGACTTATACATTGTACCCTGGTGGAAATCCGATAGATGATTTTACGATTAAATCTAACTGTCAATATAAAAATAATATTGTCGTTAAAGGAATTACAGTAAATAATGAAGAAACTGAAGCATTATTGGATACACGTGTAAATATTGATACAAAAGCCAATCCGTATTTTATAGAGATGTTACGTGAACGTCAGCATGATGCTCACTTTAATGTCACTCCAATGGATGTTTTTATTTATGAAGGTGGATCTGTCAAGGTGGAAATTGCTGATGAAAATGGTAATACACAAAATCCTCCAGAATGGATACGTATGGAGCCGAAATCTGTTGCTATAAAAAATAGTAACTCTGGTTTATATAATATTTATGATGATAAAACATTCAAAGCAACTAAGTCGGGAGATGGAAAGAGAAAATATTTTACGACATCTTTGCTGGATGAATTAAACGGACAGGAAAATTCAAAGTCTTATGAAATTATAAGTCCAAGTGTAAAATCTGCCTACGAAGAACGTATTTATTTTTATATTGATGAAAATGTGCCGAATAGTTCTCAGGCAAGTAATGGAACTGATGTGCCATTGCGTAAAGCGATACTGCGTGTTACTTATACTCGTCCGAAAGGAGAAAGTGGAACGCAGACTTATACGCGTGATATTCCTATATGGCAAGCTGGTATGAGGGCTGTACAACTTACTGATGCAAGTGGTGATAAGTTGTATTGGTATTATGTAGAAGAATATGAAGAATACTTGAATTATTTTGATGGAAAAGATAAATTTGAGCAAACCTATGATGGCTTAGAGTGGGGATTTAGGGGCATAATTACTGGCTTGAATAAAACTGATGGAAATGAGTTTATGCCTTATGGATGGCGTAATACGATGACTATTATGAAGAAATTTAGAGAGCAAACTTCTTCTTCTGAATGGGAAATGACGCTGAATGATAAGCCACGTGGTGCAACAGAGTATTGTTATAATAAAAATAAACGTAATCCTGATACTCATCGTGTAGATAAGTGTAACTGGTATCATCCAAGTATCCGTGAAATAGAGCATGCAATGGACAAATATTATGGAACTTATAAAGAATTCCAAAGTAATTGGTATTGGGGGTCTAATCCTGGTCCATATGGTGCATATGAAGATGAGTTAGGAAATTATACGGGAGAGATTGATCCTGATAATATTACTTGGACGGGTGAACATCCTGACTATGCACGTGCAACGATGTCTATTCTGCAAAGTGATGGAAGAACTTATGAACATGCAACAAGTGAGGCAAATAAACCTTATGCAAAAAATCCTGATGGGACATGGGATACTCCTTATGACCCACAATATTGTGAGCGAGAATGGGGGCGATATTATGAAAAGAGTTATCCTGCTATCGGTGATGGGAAGAATGAATGGACTGAAGGAAAAGGTGGTTATGCTAAGCGGTATAAGATATTCCGTATACGTGCAGTTTATATTCCAGATTCACAGATAGGACGTAGAGAACCTTCTACAGATAATAAGAAATTCTATTAGTAGGTATTTTATATAAAGAAGAATATAGAGTTTCTATAGTGAGAGAGTTCAAGTTTTATGAAGAAATATTCGCTGTGAAGCGAATTCTTGCCCTTCGCTTAGCGTAGCGGAGGGGTGCTTATTTTTTTACAATAAACATTTTTTGGTTGAGAACCACACTGCTTTCTGCAGTGTGGTTTTTTTCTTGCAAAAAATGTTTCGGGCTTTTCATCAAAACGTTTCGGCGTCTGACCGCAAAGCCCGAAGTCTTTTTTGAAAAGCCGGGCACGTTTTTTCAACGGCTGGAAGCCTTTGGGTGGAGATGAAAGAGGGGACTTTGATTTCTCAGAATAAGGTTATAAATTTGTAGGGATTTAAGAACATTAGATAGGATTGGAAAAGAGTCTGAACGAGGATGAATGCGGAACAGCGAGAGTATATCGGAATAATCAATCAGTCGGCTGAGGAGGTGATTCTCATCAAGAAGACCGGCTGGGAGGAAGTGAACTTGCCGGGACATGTACACGGAAAATGTCAGATTATTTATACGCTGGCAGGAACGTTGCATGTGGAGATCGGTTCGGAGAGTTATTTTGTTCCGGAAAAGCATATTGCGTGGATTCCTCAGGGGGCGGAGCATAAGCTGTCGAGCAACAGCCGTCAGGAAGACGAAACCGTGTGATGGGTCACTTCTTGAGCAACAGGCGCAGGGCAAACCACGCATGGCGCGCAAGGGTGGACAGATAGCCGTAGTGACGGCACATGATGCGGAACCGTTCGTGAAGGGAAGCGCGGTGGTTGCGGGTGGTCATGCCTTCGTTCAGATAGTCGATCAGGGTGAGATGGGTATTGTGAAGCGTATGGCTTTTTTTCATGATGCGGATGCACCAGTCGAAATCGGCAGAGAACCGGTAGCGCAGATCGTAGGGTTCGGCCAGTTCCCGGCGGGGGAAAAAGGCCTGGTGGCACACGAGCATTCCGTCCTTGAAGCTTTTCCAGTTCAGGTTTTCGGGAGCGGATAGGCGCCGCATGCGGAGGAAATGTCCTTCTTCGTCTACAATGGCCGTTTCGCCGTAGAGTACATCGGGAAGCTCGGTTCCGGTGATGGAGTGTACCATCAGTTGCAGGGTATCGTCTTCGTGAAGTTCATCGCCGGCATTGAGGAAACAGAGATAGTCGCCCGTAGCCAGGCGGATTCCCTTGTTCATGGCATCATACAGGCCTTTGTCCGGTTCGCTGACCAGGGTATGGATGTGCTCGCGGTAACGGTTGATGATGTCCAGAGTGTGGTCTTTGGAACCTCCGTCTACAATGATGTATTCCACATTCCGGTAGGTCTGGGTAATGACACTCTGGATGGTGTCTTCCAGCACGGCACCGGCGTTGTACGTCACGGTGATGATGGAGAACTTGGGATGAACGTGGTTATGCATTGCTTCCGGTTATCTGATTATAAATCTTGATGTATTGTTGGGCTACGGTTGTTTCGGAATAGGTATTCAGGGCCTTCCGGTTGGCTTCGGCACTGAGGGTTTCGTAGTCTCCTTCTGTGAGGGCCCAGCGGATACCGTTGGCCAGATCTTCAGCCGATTTGTATCGGGCGACATAGCCGTTGTGCAGGTGGTCAATCATTTGCGGAATACCGCCCACATTGAATCCTACGCAGGGAATACCGCAGGCCATGGCTTCCACAATGGTGTTCGGCAGGTTGTCCTGCAGGGAAGGAGTCACGTAAAGGTCGACTGCGTTGTAAATGTCCACCAGTTCCTTTTCGTTGCTCACATAATTCATGTTGTAGATAGGGAAGGGGAACAGGGATGCACACTGTTCGGAACGGCTTCCCAGCACGACGACTCCCAGCTGGCGGCTGAATTCGGGTTCTTTCTGTGCCAGCAGCTGACAGGCTTCGATGAGGTAGGCGATTCCTTTTCGTTCGTCGGTGATCTTCATGGAGCCGAACAGCAGCAGTTTCTTGTCGGCAGGCAGATGAAGGCGTTCACGGGCAGTTGCCTTGGGGCGCGGACGGAACAGATTGGTGTTGATGGCATTGGGAATATTGGTAATGGTGTGTCCCGTGAGCAGGGAACTTTCGCGTGCCATCGCTTCCAGCCACCGGCTGCAGGCTACAAACGTAATATGTGAGTGTGCGAAGAGTTTCTGTTTCTTATGGAATACGCGTGCGGACAGGTCTGTCCGGTGCGGGTGAAGCAATTGCTCGCATTGCTGGCACTGGGTTTTGTATTTGTCGCAGTTGCCTGCATAGTGACAGATGCCGGTAAAGGGCCACATGTCATGCAGCGTCCATACGACAGGTTTGCCTGATTCCAGAATCTTGCGTATATCTGTCAGTGAGAGCATACCCTGGTTGATCCAGTGCAGATGAATCACGTCAGCCTGCCGGAATTCGGGAAGGGAAGTGATATCCGTCCCGGTATTGGCAATGTCAACGGCAAAGAGATTGTGTTTGCTGAAGCGGTTGGCTGTCAGGATCACGAGGCGTTCCCAGAGGAACTGCCAGATTCTCCACCATGATTTCTTGAGCGAAACGACAGTGACGCGTTCGGTTTGCTTGTTGCGGACCAGCATTTTAGCCTTGATACCGTTGTTTCTCAATGCGTCCATCAGTCGGCTGGCCGCAATGGCCGCCCCGCCGATTCGTTCTGCTGTATTGATGATAAGTACTCTCATGTTCGGAATCTCTGTTTGATGTCTGCAAAGTTAGGAGTTTTTGCTTTAACATATAGTGTTTGCCATTATTTTTCTGCTTGTTCAAAGAGGCTTTCGGCTATCTCTTTGCTGAATATTTCCAGATTAAACCGTTCTTCCGCCAGCTTGCGTGCGTTCCGACCCATTTCGGCGGCTTCTTCCGGATGTGTTTCCAGATAATTGATGGCGTTTATCCAGCCTTCTACATCACCATAGGGAATGCTGATACCCACTTTTTCTTTGTCTATGTCTATTTCAAAATAGGGGTTGCGGGAACAAATAATCGGCATGCCGAGGGCGAGTGCTTCTACCAGTGTTGTCAAACCTACGGTGTAAGGAAATTCCAGACAGCAGATGACGATAAACCGGCAGCCGGCAACCTTTTGGGCAAGTAGGTATGGAATAACTCCTTCCGTGAAATGAAGTTGTATGTTTGACGGGATATAGATTCCTTCCAGCAGCTTCTTGTAATTGATATTTCCACAGGTTTCCGATATATAGACATTGAGGGAAGAATGGGTTTGGGCAAACGCTTTGATCAATGTCAGGATATCCCGGTTTTCTTTGCCTGTAGAGATGTATCCTTCCGGCTGTCTATTGGATGGAAGTTCTTGCAGCAGATGGTCGTAGAACTTCAGGTCTGGCCCCCAGTGTATCAGTTGAAACTTCTTTTCAGAGGTTTTATGGGTAGCGATAGAGTCTTGAATCAGTTTCCGGCTGAAAAAGAACATGTGATCTATGCCACGATAGAAAAAGTTGGAGATACGTTCACGCCATTTGTTTGCCGAGTTTCGCAATGCCTGATGATGCCATACAACGATGCGTTTCCTGTATAGCCCTAATGCATGAAGGAAAATAATCAGTTCCAGTCCTCGGAATGATGTGCCATACAATATGTCATATTGTTCTTTGCAGCATAAGATTTCTCTGGTGGCATAGCATGTGAGTTGCCAGCGTTTGGGGAAGTACTTGTAACGGTGCATTATGGAATGAATGCCATGATTCTCCAATAGCGGAAGTCCGTATAAGATATGCCCCGGGAAGCGGAACTGTTTCCATTCTTCGTAGCTCTCGCGGGTGAGACGGGGATGATAGAAATAGATGTTCAGAGATTTATTATTGGGTTTCTCCATATGAGTTGTTTAGGTATAAAGAGCTGAAAGCTTAGTTGCATTTGTTTCTCCCGAGCCATTTGTTGACCCGGTTTACGATGGCTTGTCCGATGATGCGGAAGTTGCCGTAGCGCAGGTTGAGGAAGAGTTCTTCAAACGAGCGGCCGATTTTGATCCACGGGTGTCTCCATCCCATGATGCGGTACACGCTTTCCTTATAGGCCGTATGTTCGATGACATAACGCGGATGCTTGAGCGGGAATTCCAGCTCATAGCGTTTCATGGTGAAGATGCGCCGGTAGCCGCGGGGCAGGGGGC
>ENA-OPVV01001289-OPVV01001289.1-human-gut-metagenome-genome-assembly--contig:-NODE-1289-length-18774-cov-1.809071_pt1 | contig 18774 bp, 12 predicted proteins | sample MGYA00241500_ERZ501992 | MGnify/ENA primary metagenome ERZ501992 (study PRJEB25962, sample SAMEA2043052) | human gut metagenome | biome: human gut; feature: human-associated habitat; material: faeces...
GTTCTCTGCCGTCACCCGGATAAAATATTGGCCGGCAGGCAGTGTATCGCCTTTGACATCTGGGATCAGTAGACCCTCTTGCTTGATCAGAGGATTGGAAAAGGTGTAGTCAGTGGCCAGCTCAAAGGTGTAGGTGATGGTCTCGGAATTAAAATCATAGGCGCTGTTCCAGGTATACACCATTTTACCGTCCTGAACTCGGGGGGTATCGATATAAAACGGCATAGGTTTGAGATAGGATTCGTAATAGGAGTCATAGTTGGCCTGAATCTCGGCATTCAGTCCGGAGACAATAGCGTCATATTCGGTTTCTGTCAGCGGCGCATACTGCACATCGGGCATCCGGTAGAGATAGGGCTTTATGATGGCGCTGTATTCCTCCGCCATAGCGTTGATCCGTTCAGGGGAGAGATAGGCCTTCAGGTCCTCCACCGCTGCGTCCAGAGCTTGGCGGAATGTTTCTGTTTTCAGGGCCCGCTGGAATAGCGCATTGCCCCAGTAGTTGCTCACACCGTCCTCCCAGCCTAGACCATCCGAACGGTTGGCCAGTGTATACTCCCCGCGTTTGAGCATACCGTCGTTATCCCAGGAATAGAAATACCACTTGTTAGAATTGAGCGGACTATAAATATACACGTTGCGGCTTTGGGTATCCCGGTTGCCGGTCAGAATGTGAAAGGCCATCCAGTAGGCCAGGTTTTCTATATCGAAATACTCCTCCAGCACCTCTTCGGCCGGCCTGGAATAGTCGTTGACCGCCTCCAACATCTGAATCAGTTTGCTTTTCGGTTTCTGAAGATAGTACAGAAGAATCATCTGATGCTGTACCTCCGCATGCTGCAAAGCTCACACACATAATAGCGGCAAGACAAAGCGTTAAAATTTTCTTTTTCATTTTTACCAATAACAACTAGCATTGTAAAATAATTTTCTCTTGGATATATAGTACACAATGACTTACTTGCTTTTTTAAATTTTACATTCCATCCATATTCCCAGCTACATTTGCTAAATTCAAATTTAGGATTTATGTTATATTTGTTTTTCATATATTTGCAAAAATCTTCCCACAAGTCATTGTTTATATATTCTTTCATTTCATATTCAGTAGGAATATGACTAAAATCTTCTCTATTAAACATTGCTATTTCCCTTCTCAAAAGTAATCAGTTTATTACATTTCACTTAAATATTTTTCTACTTCATCTTTTGTTAAATACTTTATTTTAGTATTATTAAATTCTTTATACTTATTCATTGAAAATACTGCTCTATTATATTTGCATAATTTATCTTGGTTTTTTGATAAGTAATGTTTAAGTTCTATATCACTAGCAAATATCTTGTATGATTTTCTACCTTTTGAATTTTCTATCTCATAAATCCCACAACATTTTTTATTAATATAATCTGCTGTTCTTAAATATAATTTTGCAATATCTAAACTTTTAAAAGGAAAGTTCCATCTTTGCAAACCTCTTATTTTATCTCTATCAATGCAAATACATCTACCACAAGTTCCACAAACATACTGTAAATGATTTTCTAAACATTCTCTTGTTCCTAATAAAGGTGTAGTTCTATTTTTTTCACTATAACACTCTTTACATTCCATAATATAATTCCTCAATAAAATATTATTTATATCATAATTCTATACTTTCATCTAAAGTATTTTAGAAAATACCTTTATTATATCTTAATTGACCATAAATCATAAAAATTAAACCAATCACAATACCAATAACTGTAATATACCATATAGCTTCATTATTAAAAATCATTTGTAATATTGCAGTTATAGTCATACATATTCCAATTAAAGAAGTTCCTATTCCCATTATTTTGCCATATTCTTTTGAATTTTCTTTTGTAATTTTTAATCTATTATACCAATGAATTGTTGATATATTGCCTTTTAAATTGAAAATACCAAGAATAGTAATACATATACCAAAAATCAATAAAAAAATATACTCCATAATTTTATTCCTCCTAATATAATCTTTCAAATTATAAAATTGTAATTTCTTATTCTAATTCTTTTTTATGATTTAAGTGTATTCCTATATGTCCTATTCCTAATACTATTGTTGATATAATAAGAAATATATTTCTACCATATATACCTAGTAACAGAAATGCAACTACTGGCAAAGTAGCTCCTGCAACTGGTATTCCTAACAAGCTACTATACATATCTTTCATTGTTTTATTACTTTTAAAATATCTTATCCAATATATTTCGTATAAAATCATTATAATAAAGGCAATTAACAATATACTAGACCAGTTTGATATTTTATTTATATTAAAATCACTAAATATCAATGACAGACAGGTTACTAGCATTTCTCCAAGCCACTCCAATAGTAGTAATACTTTATTTTCATTTTTTACATATTTATCATAGCCTTTAGGCTTATTTTTACTCCATATAATATTTGGTAACATCAACATTAGTAAAAATATTAAACCTATATATGAAAATCCAAAGTGAATATTCATTAACTCATCTCACTTCCATATTGTAAGTTGTCGTTGAGATGTGTAATTATATCCCATATACTTTATATGCATTCTTTGTAGTAATTCTTATTACATCTTCTTCTGTCATTTCTTTAATTTCTGCTATCTTATTCACAATATATTTCAAGTATAATGAATTATTTCTTGAATGTTTTTCAAATGGTTCTGGTGGTAAAACAGGACTATCTGTTTCTATAACAATTTTATCAATAGGAGTAATTCTAACAGTTTCTTGTATATCCTTATATCTTGTAACAGGTCCACCTATTCCTAAATAATAACCCATTTCAACAAACTTTTTTGACATTTCTGGTGTTCCTGAATAACAATGCATTATTCCTGTTTTTATAACTGGATTTTCTCTCAATATTTTTTCTACATCTTCTTGCGATTCTCTTGAATGTATAATAATAGGTAAACTATATTTATTGGCTAATTTTATTTGTTCTATAAAATACTTCTTTTGTAATTCAATTGGATAATCAAAATGGTAATCTAGTCCAGTTTCTCCAATTGCAACTAATTTTGATGATTTGTTTTCTAATTCATTTTTTATTATTTGCTCAATTGAATTTATTGAAATTTCTTTTTCTATCTCCATAGGATGTATTCCTATAGAATAATACATATATGAATATTCTTTTGCATATTCTATAACTTTGTTTGCAGATTCAACATTTATTCCTATATTTACAAGCCCACATAATTCTCTTTTAAATTCTTCAAACAATTCATTTCTATCTTTATCAAACTCTTTCCAATCATAGTGAGCATGAGTATCAAAATATAACATGTTAAAACCTCCCTTTACTTTTGTATTATATTATTAAATTATTAAAAAGGCAAGACATCATTTGATATCTTGCCTCAATCGCTTATCAATTTTTAGAGAACCCTGGATAAAGCTGTTCAGCTAACTTGAACATTTCTTCAAAGTTTCTTTTTCCTTTCAGGTCATATACAGCAACCCAATTGTTCTGCTTTTCGATATTATGATAATTTTTACCAATAACATCAAAGTGCAATGATTCAAACATGTGAACCACAATTTTGTTGTGAATACGAGTCTGGATATATGCGTATTCATAGTTTTGCTTTTTAAGTTCTTCAAGAACCTGTAACAAAGCTTTTTTAGCATATCCTTTCTTCTGACAATCGGGAAATACATAGATTCCATTAATCTTAGCACACTTGGTTGAAGAAAAATGGATCATCATGTATCCTACTGTTTTTTCGTTGTCATTGAGTTCATAAACAATTCTCGTTCCATTCTTGAATGTTGCTTCATTCTTCTGAATCCATGTGGAATAATACGGATATTCTCCAATAAATTCTTCAGTTAAACTCCGCAAGCCTTCTTTGATTTTTTCCGCCTCTGTCAGCAATACAATTTTCATCATATAGACTCCATCCTTTCTGCTAATCTTTGGGTTCATAATTCCAAATGTTTAAATGTCCTTTTGCTGGAATAGGTACATCAAGAGGTTCTATATCTTCTAAAACCCAAGCATACCTTCCTAAGCTATATTCCCCACATAGGAATTCTTGCTTATTGTCTTGAATTTTGTCCAAAAATTCTTGATCCATATATATGCAATCTACTAACTTGCATTTGCATAAAATGTTACCGTATCCCATAGGAACATCTGGAATTAACTTCAACAATTCTTTTGTGTGTTCATCACTCCTTTTAATTTTTTTGCAACTTGCATGAATGTAAAGTTCACCTCTATAAGATGTCTTCCAACTTCTTGTTTCGATGACTTTCTTCCCTTCTTTAATAAGGGTTGCCCATGGTTCAATTAAGCTTAAGACTTTCATAATGTCCTCCTTTAAATTGATAAATAATTACTGCATGGAAAATTTCTCCATATTTCTATTATACTATGAATAACTACAAAATTCAATACTCAGCAAAATTTTGTTTCTTATTATCTAGTGATATTTTATACTTTATCTTTAATTTTGATGCTCAAAAATATTTCATGTAATATATTTTCTGTGTGAATTTTTTACATTATTTTGATTTACCATAGCATATTCCATTGTGGTATCTATTTTTATATGCCCTAATAATTTTTGTACCTGTTCTATTGGCATACCTTTATCTATCGCCATTGTAGCCATTGTTCTTCTAAATTTATGTGGATGAACTTTATTTATATTAGCATCTTTCCCTAAATTTCTGATAAGAATTTCGATACCTGATATTCCTAATCTGTTATATGGTTTTATAAGAGATACAAATAGTGCTTCGTTATTATCTGTTCTTGTTTCTAAATATTTTTCTACATACATTTTACTTTTAGCACTAAAATATACTTCTCTTTCACTATTACCTTTTCCTAATACAATGCAACTTCTTTCTTGAAAATTCATGTCAGATATATTTAATCTAGTAAGCTCTCCAACTCTCATACCAGTTGAAATTAATAGTTCTAATATTGCTAAATCTCTTACATTTGTACAAGTGTCTCTTAATTTTTCTAAATTTTCATCTGTTAATGTTTCTTTAACTTTCTTAGTTGCCTTTACTTTGTGTATTCTTCTAACAGGACTTTTTACAATATAATCTTCATTCTCTAACCAAGCGAAAAAACTTGATAATGTTCTTCTTATATTGTCTATTGTTACCATTCCTGCATTTGAATTATTTTTATAATTAGCCAAGTAATTTCTTAATATTTCAGTTGTAATTTCATTTACTGGAAGGTTTATTTTGTCTAACATTTTATTTATATTATCTTTATAATAGTTTAATGTCCTAATTGAACATCCTTCAATTTCTTTAGATGATATAAACTTATTTAAGATTTCTTTATTATTCTTTTGTAGTTCTTGTTTTCGGCTTTGCTCCAATATCTCGATTTGATAACTTAAACATATTTCTGTAAGTATTTCTTTTAATTTTATTCTTTGGTTATTGTCTAAAAAATTCGTTGTTTCTTCAATTACTTTTTCAACAAATAACTCTCTCACGACAATTACCTCCTTACATTTTTGAATACTTTCATAATCTGCAATATATAGAACTAATTATATTATACAACATTTTTCTTATTTTACATAATTCTAATATTATAAGTACTTACCAATAAAGTTGTTTATTACAAATTTGTTTTCTAAAACAAAAAGCAAGTATATTTAAAATTAATATACTCACTCCAAAAATTATATATTTTTTATTTATTTTATACAAAATCCTAAACTCAACCTCAGCGATAAATTACTATTTGATGAAATCATTATAGCATAAATTTAATTTTTTTAACATCTTTCTGGAGAATTTTTATCAGGAAATTTATCTTGCTTTTCTTCTTTTTCATCTCCCAACATTTCATGTTCATTTTCATTTATTTTTAATTCTGCATTTATTTCTTCTAGTTTTCGTAACTTTTCTTGTAATTCTTGTTCTTTAGGAAATTCCTTTTGAGATTCTTGTTTTGCATTTTCTAATTGAAAATATGTATTATCTAATAATTCTCTTTCGTGAGGAATATCTTTTGCAATATTATCTAAACAATTATTTATTCTTGTTATATTTCCGTTTATATCTGTTCCTAAATCAATAGAATAGCTAAATTTATTTTTTAGTTTTAATCTAATATTTCTAGTTATTGAATCAAAACTCATCTCCATTGTAAATCCTCTATATTCTCCTATTTCTCGTGTTTCCATACTTTTTAAATCTTGAATACTCTCTAATAGTTTCTTTCCAGCCTCTTGTTTTTCAGTATAAGTTATTCCATTTATTTTCATAGGAGAAAATCCATCTGCATTAGGTTTAGTATATTCTTGTAATTTAATTGTATCTTCTTCCATTGCTCCAATTTTATTATTAAGTCTTGCTATTTCTTCTGGAAAGTATTTTATAATCTTATCTTGCAATGAATATTTTTGATTCATAAATTCTTGTTTTAATAATTTCAATTTTGCAACATCAGTATCTAACGATGTCTTTTCTAATATTTTAGGATTTCCTGTTGCTAATGCTTTTATTTCTCCATAAGTTAATGCTTTGTCATCAATATCTTCCATTGTTCTTGCAGGTGTTTTTGATGTCATTATTTGAGAAATGAATTTTTGCTTTTGCTCTACTAATTGATACATATAACTATCAAATGTCTTTTCAGTAACATAAGAATATACATATACTTTTTTGTTTTCATTCCCCTGTCTAATCATTCTTCCATTTCGTTGAGTCAAATCAGAAGGTTTCCATGCACAATCTAAATGATGAGTTGCTATTAACTTATCTTGAACATTAGTACCTGCACCCATTTTTTGAGTTGAACCAATTAACACTCTAACTTGTCCTTTTCTTACTTTGCTAAATAATTCTTTCTTTTTTACTTCATTGTCTGCCTCATGAATAAAAGCTATTTCATCAGGTGGAATACCTTTTTGAATTAGCTTTTTCTTTAACTCATTATATACATCTGTAAATTCTTCTTTTTCATATCCTTTCAAGTCTTTTGGAGTTGATAAATCACAGAATACAAGTTGTGTTGATTTTTTATCACTATTTTCATCCCATATTCTATAAATATTTTCAGAGCAAGAATTTACTTTGCTACTTTCCGAATCTGGTAATAAAGGATTCATAAGTCTTTGGTCTAGTGCAAGTTTTCTCCCCTCATTTGTAATTTTAAGCATATTATCTTCTGTTGCATCAACTGTTCCTGACCTTATTTTCTCTGCTCTTTCTCCTAAAGCCTTTACCATTTCTTGTTGTATTTCACTAGGTTTTACTACTACATTTATATTTTCAAATTCTGGTGTTGGCAAATTTAATGTTTCAGCAGTTTGAATATCTGCTACTTCTTTAAACATAGACATTAGCTCTGGTAAATTGTGAAATTTTGCAAATCTTGTTTTTGCTCTGTATCCTGTACCCTCTGGTGCAAGTTCTATTGCTGTTACTGTTTCTCCAAATGTACTTGCCCAATTATCAAAATGCTCTAAACTATTTTCTTTTAGTCCTGCATATTGTAAATATCTCTGCATTGTATAAAGTTCTGCCATTGAATTACTTACTGGTGTTCCAGTAGCAAATACAGAACCTTTGCCTCCTGTAATTTCATCTAAATATCTACATTTCATAAAAAGGTCGGAAGATTTTTGTGCTTCAGTTTGTGCTATTCCACCTACATTACGCATTTTCGTATATAAAAACAAATTCTTATAATTATGAGCTTCATCAACAAATAATTTATCTACACCTAATTCTTCAAATGTTACAACATCATCTTTTCTTTCTTCCTTATGTAATTTCTCTAATCTAGTTTCTAATGATTTTCTTGTTTTCTCCATTTGTTTAATAGTATAGTTTTCTCCTCTGTTTGATTTTTCAGAGGCAATTCCTTTTGTAATATCACTTATTTGTTCTTCTAATAATGCAATTTGTCTTTCTATTGACATTGGTATTCTTTCAAATTGTGAATGTCCAATAATTACTGCATCAAATTCTCCTGTTGCTATCCTACTACAAAATTTCTTTCTATTTTTGGTTTCAAAGTCTTTTTTAGTAGCAACTAAAATATTGGCACTTGGATAAAGTTGCAAAAACTCACTTGCAAACTGCTCTATAATATGATTTGGAACTACAAATAAAGACTTATTACATAAGCCTAAACGCTTACTTTCCATTGCAGCTGCGACCATCTCAAAAGTCTTTCCTGCACCTACTTCATGTGCTAATAATGTGTTATTACCATATAAAACATGTGCTACTGCATTAAGTTGATGTGTTCTTAATTTTATCTCTGGATTCATTCCTACAAAACCTATATGAGAGCCATCATATTCTCTTGGTCTAATACAATTAAATTTATCATTATAAAGTCTTACTAAATGATTTCTTCTTTCTGGATCTTCCCATACCCAATTTAAGAATGCTTCTTTTATTGCATCTTGTTTACTACAAGCTATTGCAGTTTCTTTTCTGTTTAATACTCTTTGTTTTCTGCCCTCATCATCTATAAATGTATCAAATATTTTTACATCTTTTAGATTAAGTGTCTGTTCTATTATTTTATATGCATTTATTCTTGATGTACCATAAGTTGTATATGCTTTTACATTGTTTCTATCATTACTTTTTCCATCAATATACCATTCAGCAGTTATATTAGAATATTTAACATGAATATCCCATCTGTTATAACTTGGTGTATCTAATAATTCAAAAATAAACTTTCTAATAATCTCTGGTGGTATCCATGTTGAGCCTAACTTAATTCCAATTTCACTTGCAGTAAGGTCTTTTGGAATAACCTCTTTTAATTTTTCAACATTTATATTAAAACTAGAATCTTCTTTTGCAAATTGTTCTGCAACTTTTAGTTTTTCTCTAACATTACCAGATAAATATTCATCAGCAGTTACCCAATTATCAGAATTTTCATAATCAGGTACTCTAAAAATAACACCCTCTAAACTACTTATTATTTCTTCTTTATCTATATTGCATAATTGTCCCATATAGTCTAAATCGACTTTTGCTTTATCTTGTATAGATAAAATTAGTGCTTCATCTGGAGTATCTACTTGTAATACTTTCTTTTTAGCCTTTATAGTTCTCTTACTAAATATATCAGCTTTTCCTACAAATTTACCCTCTCCATCTATTTTTTCAAGTGAGCATAATAAGAAATAACTACTATCATTAGAAAATGCTGTTTCATTTGCTCTTGAATTTATTAAGCCATATTCTTTTGTAAATCTATCATATAATTCATTTAATTTTGCTTGTGCAATATGAATTTCCTCATCTGAATAATCTTCCATTTGAAAATCAATTAATTCTCTTACCTGTTCTCTTAACAAAATTAAACCTTTTATTCTATTTTGTGCCGTTAAAGGTAACTCATCTTGTAATATCATTTTTGAATTTTCTCTAAAATACAATTTATCATTTACTATTGCATAAGAATAATTCTTAACAGTTGGAATTGCAGGTATTGATGTGTCTTCTTGTTCAATTTCATTTTCAATACTATTATTCTGTAATTCTCCATGTATATTAGTTATCGCATAATTTAATTGTTCTTCTAAATTTGTGTCTTCTTCTGCTTTACAAGTTGAATCATAGCCATAAGCAGTAGATACCATTTCCATTTTTCCTAATATCATATCTGGATTATCTACAAAATATTTATTCATTGTAATATTGTTTTCATCTCTATCAAGATATACCCAATCTGGCATTATATCGGTAAAATTTTCTCTTTTTTGTAAGAAGATAATATCTGATGTTACTTTTGTTCCTGCATTCTTTGTAAAAGTATTATCTGGTAATCTAATAGCACCTAAAAGGTCTGCTCTTTGTGCTAAATACTTTCTAACCTCTGGACTTGCTTTATCCATTGTTCCTTTTGAAGTAATAAATGCAATTACTCCTCCTGGTCTAACTTTATCTAAAGTTTTAGCAAAGAAATAATCGTGTATTAGAAAATTATTTTTATCATATCTTTTATCATTAACTTTGAAATCTCCAAATGGTACATTTCCTATCGCTATATCAAAAAAAGAGTCTGGTAAATCTGCTTTTTCATATCCCTGAACTTTAATATTTGCTTTTGGATATAATTGTTTTGCTATCTTACCACTTATAGAATCAAGTTCTATTCCATATAGTTTTGAACTTTGCATTTCTTGTGGCAACATTCCTAAAAAATTACCTGTGCCACAACTTGGTTCAAGAATATTTGCTTGTTCTACACCCATGTTTTTTAGAGTGTCATATATTGCATTTATAACTACTGGTGGTGTATAAAAAGCAGTTAAAGTTGAAGCTCTTGCTGACTTGTATTCTTCATCTGTAAGAATTTCTTTTAATTCATTATATTCTTCACTCCAATTATCTTTACTTTCATCAAACACATCTGGTAGTCCACCCCAACCGACATATTTCGACAAAATATTCTGTTCTTCAGAATTTGCTAATCTATTTTCATCTTCTAACTTATGTAAAAGTTTTATTGCCTCAATATTTCTTCTTACTTTTTCTTTTGGTGTACCTTCTCCTAATAATTTATCATCAATGTGATAATTAACCTTTTCTTGTTTAGGTTTTAGTTCTACTATTTCCTGTTTATTAGTAGTAATTTCTTTTTCAAAGTTTCTTTCATTACTATGATAAAGTGAAACTGCTCGTAAATAACTTTCATTTCTCATAATTGGATAATGTGCAGTTTCTAACATTGTTTGGTCTAACAAAACAATTTCATCTAATTCTTTGTTAATAGCCTCAACTCTATATTTTCTATCACTTTCTAAATAAATAATTTGTCCAATTTTAAATTGTGTGATTGAATTTTTCTCTATCGTTTTATCTTTTATTTCAACATCTAGAAATTGCTCTTTAAACAATTCTTCCAATTTACTTATTATTTCATCTTCACTTTGATTTTTTTCAAACCATAATGCTTCTTCGATTATACTTTCCCATGAGTTATCATCTTGTTTAGTTCCATATTCTATTGTTGCATTACCATTAGTATAATGTAATTCTACTGCATTTTTATTATTTATAACTCTTGCAACGGTATACGATTTACTTTCGTCCATATTCTTAATATCGTCTGTTATAAAATATGCGTCATAATCATCAGGCTCAAGAGAATCTGAATGTTCAATAAATTTACTTTCTAAATTATCAATAAATTCTTGGCTAACTTCTTCTAGGTTTGTATTTGCTAATTCTGTAATATCAGTAAACTCAGCTAAATCTTTCCTTATATCATCTAACGTCTTTTTATCTGCATTTTCTGAATATTCTAAAAGTCCACCATCAATTTCTGTTCCCCTGTTGTCATATATTGCATAATAATATCCTTCATCGTTTGTATGAAAATGAAAGTAATTTCCATTACTCAACTTATAATTTTTTTCAATATTTATACTAGATATATCTATAAAATCATTTGTATTTTCTTTTAACCCTCTATCTAGCATCCATTTTTCTTTTTCATAGTCATTTTCTAGCCATTCTTGATATTTTATTTTTTCTTCATCATTAAAATATCTATCTAATCTAATAATTTCTTTAAGCCTTTGTTCAACATTACTCCAATTTATTAGTAGCTCTACTCTATCATCTTTATAGCCTTTATATAACTTTATTCCTTTGCTATCATGCTCTTGTCCAAAATCAGCACCAGAATATGCAGAACTTGAACCTCCTATTCCATATTCATGTTTTAGAAATATTATATTTTCTTTTGCTGATAAACTTCTTTTAAATTGTTCATAAATTCTATATTTGCTATGTGAAAAATTACTGCCCTCAATAAGTGTTTTATCTATCATTTCTTGAGTAAAAGAAAAAGCAGGAGTATTTTCTACTTCTGCTTGTGCTTGAATACTATTTATTTGTGTATCTACACTTGGTAATTCCTTAATTGGTGGTACATAGGTATCTTCAAAAAGATTTAATTGTAAATTAGCTCTGACATTATCGTTTCTTCGGCTTGGTTCTTTATTGAGTTCATTGCTTGTACCCAACTCATTTGATTCTCTCTTTTCATTTCCTCTGTTATTTGATTCTTCTCTGCTAGACTTGTTATTATCTGTTTCATTCTCTTTTGGGCTGTTTGCTCTATTTCTCCTAAATGTTCTTCCATCTTGCCATCTAACATTAATTCCTCGTATAACCCTCTTTTGTGTTCTTTTAGGAATTTCTCCCTCATTCTTGAGAATCTCCCCTGTGCCATTTTCTTCGTTTTTGGTAATGCTACTTGTGGTATTTGGTAATCTCCCATTTGATTGTATGTTAATTCTATCATAATCATTTCTCCCTTCATTATTTTTTTCTTCATTATTATGATAATTTATTTTTTCATTATTAACAAATGTACGATTTGTTAATTTATAATTTTTTTCATAATTTATAACACTAGAATAGATTTCTCTTAATTCTTGTTCTGCAATATCACTTATTGCTGCACCTAATCTTGAAACAACTCTTTTATTATTAAAACTACTAATCATTTCAAAATCCGATACATTAAAATGTTCTGTTGGATCAATGCCACATCTTTTCATTGCCATATATGATATTGATTTTGCAAGTAATACAATAAAGTTTCCCTCTAAATCTATATCTTGCATTTCCTCTAATAAGCTACCAACTAAAACTTCTTTTAAATCAACTAAATAATCTTGATAATTATCTTCAACTAAATTTATAGATGCTGAATAGATTGCTTCTGCTAAATTAGATTTAACTTCTAAATTTCCAAAACTATTTTCTAGTGTTTCTATAATTCCATTTTCATAAGAAGGTTTTATTTCCCATAACTTAAAATCTTTATTTATACCACTATGTGTATCTGAAATATCAAAAACATGTCTTAATACATTTCTGCCATTTTCCATTGATAATAAGGCAATACCTTTTGCACCCTTATTAACCCATCTTCGTAATTTTTTATTCCAAGTTTCTATATCTGCACAAGCAGTAGCATTTGGTTTTTGAGCATATATTAACACTTGCTCATTAAAAGAATATTTGTAATTGTTACTCGCCGTATTTAAAAACTTAATCCAACTTTCTCCATTTTGAGTAATTTCTTTCAATGTTTCACTTGCCATTTCATTTATTAGTTGATATTTATTCGCCATCGGTTTCCTCCTTTCTCGTTTCTTGATAATTGAAATACCCTATTGTATTATGGTCTTTAATAAACTCTCGTAAAGCAATAATATTCAAAACATCAGGGTCTTTCGTTATTTCTTTTAAATCTTCTATTTTTAAATTTGAAATATCTTTTTCTGTTGATTTTCCAATACTTATTAACTTGTTATATGTTTCCATTCTTAAGTTTCTTTTTCTAGGCATTTCACACCTCCTATTTTTAACAAATTAAAGAGAGCTAATAATTCTAGCTCTCCATCATTTATTATTTATCTTTATTTTGTTTACGCTTAATTATATAAGCTATTCCTAGTAAAGATAGAATTATTGCACTAGCAAATAATTTTATTTTGCTTTCAACTCCAGTTTTAGGAACTTCTATTTTTTTATTTTCAAAAGTAAATTCTATTGTATTTTCATTTTCTTCTACTTGTGTATCATCTACGAATATTCCTTTGTCATTGATTTCTACTTTAACAATTTTGTTTGATAATTCATAATCTTTTGGTGCTTTTATTTCTTTAATGTAATATGTTCCATATCGTAATTCTTCAAATAAAGCTGTTCCATCTTCTGAATTAGATTTAACCTCTTTAATAAGTTTTGTACATTCTGGATCTTCGTATATTGCAAATATGAATTTATCTTTAATAACTTCTTTTGTTTCAGTATCAATCTTAATTACCTTTACATTTTTTAGTATTGGCATATCTTTCATTTCTATTTTTTGAGTTTCTTTATCAGTTGTTACTGTGAATTTTATTTCTTCAGTAATTTCATACCCATAAGGAGCAGTTGTTTCTTTTAAGATATATGTTTTACCTTCCTCTAAACCTTTTACTTTATGAGGTTCTTTAGTTGATGTCCATTTATCTATTGTATTACCATCTTCGTCTGTTACTTCTAATTCTGCACCCTCTAGTTCATTTCCATTTGTTATATCTGTTTTAGTTATTTCTACTAATTTATCAATCATAACTACTTTTTGTGTTTCTTTATCTGTTGTTACAATAAATTCAACATCAGTTGCTTTTACATAAGAATCTGCAACTATTTCTTCGTGTAATGTATAAGTTTCTCCTTCAACTAAATTTTTGATTTTATGTGGTTCTTTACCAGATACCCATTCATCAACTACTTTATTGTCTTTATCTAATACTTGAATTGTTGCACCCTCGATTTCATCTCCTGCTATATCAACTTTGCTAATTTCAACAATTTTATCAATCATATTTACTTTTTGAATTTCATTTGTATCTTTTATAGTAAATTTAATACTTGTAGCAACTACATAACCATCTGGAGCAATTTCTTCTTTTAGTGTGTATTCTTTTCCTATTGTTAAGCCTTCAATTTTATGTGTTTTTTCTGTTGATGTCCATGTATCTATAATATTATTTTCATTATCTAATACTGTAAGTTTTGCTCCTATTAGTTCTTTATCTCCAGTAATATCAGTTTTAGAAAATTCAACTAATGTTGTATCATTTGAAATATCTAATTTTGTTTCATATATCTTTGTAGTTAAATCTTTTTGCTCAAACTTAACTTCATCTTTTGTTGTATTTAAAACAAGTCCATCTAATGTTTTAGTTTCAACTATTTCATAAGTTCCCATTGGAAGATTTGTTATTGATAATTTTCCATCTTTAGTCAGATTATATTTTTTAATCTCTTGTCCTTTTTTGTAAATTACACTACCATCTGCCATATCTATAATATTTTCTTTTGCTGAAAGTTTAAATTCTATACCAGATAAGTCTGATGTATCAATTAAAGATGTATCTGCATCTTCTCTTAATGCAATAGTTTTATCCAATTTAATAGTTCCTGTTGGTTGCTCATTTTTAACAACGACTTCTTTTATAAAATCTCCATCTTTGTCTGTGTCATAATCTTTTACATTTTTAATTTCAAATGTAACTGATTTATCTAATTGTAAAAAGCCTGTTGGAACTTTTATTTCTGTTATTTCGTAACTTCCTACTGGTAATTTTAAAGGTGTTGTAATTGTTGCTTTATCATCATTTTTACTATTAAATGAGCTATCTGGAACAACTATATTATCTGCATTTGTTGTAAATGATGTGTATGTTGTATTTCCAATTTTTTGAGAAATAGATTCTCCTTTTTTGAATAATATCTTTTTAGTAGCTCTATCATATATATCTTTTGTTGCTTTTATCTCAAATGTTGTAGAATTTAATGTAACAAGTTTTCCTGTTTTTAAGTCTTTTTTGATTAACTTAATATATGTTTCTAATTGTTCATTATTTACTACTAAATGTTTTGTTTTTTTTGCTATTTCTTTGACTTCTGACTCATCATCTGTAATAGAAAATGTAAAATCAACTGCTGTTTCATAATCTATTGGTGTTTTAGTTTCTTTAACTATATATTTTCCATAAGGTAAGTTCTTTTGAGTATATGCGTTTCCATCTTTATCTGTTTTTATTGTTTCATAACTAGGAGCTATTACTTGTGCTTCTGCTACTCTTTTGCTATCAACTTTTACTTGGTTTCCGTTTTCATCAATTCCATTCCAAACTTCTGCATAAGTGTAGCCTTGTGCATAAGCTCTTTCTACTGCTGAATTTAATTTTATAGTAAATTCTGCACCCTCTAATCCTGGTGTTTCTCCAGAATTTTCTTTTATACCAGATTTGAATATATGAACTCCCATTTTCTTAACATTCTCTAAACTTGTTTTAGTATCTGTTATTACTTTTGTATATTGGTCTTTGTATTTTAGTTCTAGATTATAAGTATTTTTATCTAACATGTATCCTATTGGAGCAGTTTCCTCTTTAACAACATACTTTCCTAAAGGAAGATTTGTTATATCTTCTGTTTCTCCTTTTTCATTCATAGTTCTTGTTGCAACTAAATCTCCATTTGAATAGAATTTTTTAGTTTTTGCTTTGTTATATATATCTTCACTTGCATAGACTTTATAAACTGCACCATTAAATGTTGCATCTCCCTGTGGTACTGAACCTGCTTCTGAATCTTTCTTTATTATTGTTATTGTACCTGTTGGTTCTTCATCTATAACATTATTTATTTCTAAATATATAACTTTTGTTGTTTGATCCTTATATTTTAATTCTGCATCAAATTCTTTATTATTTAATAAATATCCCTCTGGAGCATTTGTTTCTTTTACATAGTATTTTCCTAAATGTAAATCAGAGAGTTTTACCATTCCATCATCATTTGTAATTGCTTTTGTAACTAAATCTCCTTTTTTATACCAAGTTTTAGTACCTGCAACATTTTTTATATCTTCTCTTGCATATAAAGAAATTTCTGCACCTTTTAGTCTGTTATTATAACTATCAGTTTTATATACAGTTATTTCTCCTGTTGGAGTAGTATCAATTTTTTCAAAACTTTCTAACACTATTTTTTCAGTTTGACCTTTATAAGATAATGTAATCTTGTGTTTTGTAGAATCTAACAAATATCCTGTTGTTGCTTGTGTTTCTTCTACTACATATTTTCCAAGTGGAAGATTAGTAATTTCTGCTAATCCATTACTGTCTGTTTTTATATTAGCAACTACCTGTCCATTTGTATAATAAGTTTTAGTTTTTGCAGCATATCTTCATTTGCAATAACTTTAAATACTGTATCTTTGATTAAATCTCCCTGCTCACTTTTCTTAATTACTTGTATAGTTCCTGTTGGTTCTTCATTAACAATAGCTTTACTTGCTGTTTGATTTACTTGCACTTCTACATTATAGGCTTGTGTATTTAATAAATATCCATTAGGAGCTGATTTTTCAGTAATTGTATATGTTCCTTTTCTTAATTTTTCTATTGTTATTTTTCCATTAGTAACTGTTACATCTTGATTAAAACCATTTGGTCCTGTTACATGGAATATAGCACCATCTATTAAATCTCCATTTGTATTTAATTTTTTTATTTCTAACTTTCCAAATGTTTCAATATTTAATCCAACAGCTAGTGTTATTGGGTCATTATATGCCATTGAATATAATTGATTTTGAACTCCACTTGCAAATTCAAAAAATACCATTGAATCATGGTCTTGTGTTCCATCTTTAATCATACCCCAAGACTTAAATTCTGCGTCAGTAATAACATAGTTTTCTAAATTAGTATTTTCATCTACTGATATTGTCATTGAATTGCTACCACTAGAATGTTGTACCCTTATTCCATTTGTTGTTCTATCTAAACTTGGATAAGCTGATAAAACACCATTAGAATCATTTAAAGTTTTACTTTCTCCTGCTTGAATAGTTATTGTTGTTCCATCAAAACTTGGTCTTCTATCCATTTGTGCTATTTGGTTTTCAATATTGTTTTTAAAACTTACATATTCTGCTTGAATACCACTATCAATAAAAGTTGCATTACTTTGTCCTAATGTTTCCCATATTAATTGTTGTGTTAAAACATATTGTTTCTTTAATGCAGATGATGTTCCTCCATCTATAACATAATTTCCATGTTGTTTATACCATCCTAAATAAGCTACTTTACAAGCTTTTCTTAATTTTGAATCAACTGGTGTATAATATTTTCCATTGTAAACTGTTCCTGTATCAAAATCTACACCATGTTCTGCACAGAAAACTGTTCTTTGTTCATTAGTTGAGTAATTTATTAATCTTCTTAATAAAACTCCATATTGAGTATTTGCATTATCAGTTGTTTTAATGAATGAAGCAAATTGTCCTCCTACCCATTTACCTGTTCCTGATGCTGCAAATATTGGTTGTGTTGTACTTAATAATGTTATCATCAGTAAGAAAAAAGCTATAATTCTTTTACTTTTTAACTTTTTCAACATTTAAAATTCCTCCTTTTCCATAAAAAAAGAACAAGTTTTAATTAACCTGCTCTTATAAAAATATTTAATTATCTCTTATAGTAATTTAAAGTCCATTTACCACAATACTGACAACTCCATATTTCATATCCACAAGGACATTGTTTGTTATATTCTTCAAAAGTTATCTGTCCATTATGTATTTTATTGCTATAATCCAATATTAGATTATCATAATATGAAACTGCCTCATTATAACTATTAAACCATTTATTTGAATTACCAACTCCTACACCATGTTTACTATCAGAACACTTTGGTGTTTCTGGTTGTTTTATTTCAACTTTTGTTTCTTCTTTTGGTTGTTCTGGTATTTTTGTTTCAACTACTGGTGTTGTTATTTCTTTTTCTACTGTCTTTTTTGGTGTAGTAACAGATGTTGGTTTAGGTTGTTCTACTGCTTTTGAACTTTCTACTTTTTTCTCTTGCGTAACTACTGGATCTTTCTTTGGTTCTTCTTGAATATTGGTATTTTTAACATTTACAATATCCGCTTCTTGTTGTATTTCTTCAACTTTCTCTTGTTCTTCTGCATTGTTTTCAACAGCAATTACCTCTGTATCTTCTTTTTCTTCGTCATCAGTATTATTTATTTCAGTTACAATCTCTTTCTCATTTTCTATTTTACTAAAACTTAATGTCTTTGATTTTATAATCATCATATTCACAAATAATGCCACTATTAAGGCTATAATTATTAAAACTAATATCTTTTTACTTTTCATTACTACCATCTCCTT
>ENA-OPVV01001300-OPVV01001300.1-human-gut-metagenome-genome-assembly--contig:-NODE-1300-length-18670-cov-2.067472_pt1 | contig 18670 bp, 10 predicted proteins | sample MGYA00241500_ERZ501992 | MGnify/ENA primary metagenome ERZ501992 (study PRJEB25962, sample SAMEA2043052) | human gut metagenome | biome: human gut; feature: human-associated habitat; material: faeces...
TTCGACTGCACCTCGGGATATGACGGCATGCTGCCGGTACAGGTTTGCGGTGCGGATGGAAGCATCTATTTCAGCAGCAAGTTTGATGCGGTTTCCGAAAAGACGCACTTCTCCGCAGAGTTCACCGCAGAGCAGGACGATGCAGCGGCTTCTATTATCTTTCAGCTGGGCGGGAAAGATTCCTACAATGTCACACTCTCCAACATCTCTCTGGTGAAAATCTCGTAGAGATTTTCGATGACTGCAAATGAATCGAAAAACGAAGAGCTAGCATCCTATATAGAATGCTAGCTCTTGTTGTTTGTGATCGAACTGTGCTGCAATCAGGATTCCCAGATGCAGTCAAAATAAACTGTCGCCCGAAACAGCGTTTCGTTCCCTGCCAGCGGCACTCGTTTTTCTGTAAATTTCGCGCCCATTCCTTTGGAACTGACACAATCCCGATACCGCCGAATGGGCAGTTTCTCCCACATTTGCTTGCTTCCCTCATAGTAGACCGCTTCCAGCGCATCACAATGCAGAAATACGTCCTCCGGAATATCTCTCACAGTTTTTGGAATCCAGATGCACCGAAGAGCAGTACATCCGGAAAACGCATTTTCACGGAGAATTCGCAGGTATTTCGGCAAAATGATCTCCTGCACCGTGGCATTTCCGGAGGGGGTATGGCGAATCTTTATTGGTATTTGCAGATTTTTTATATTTTATATTTAGAATACAGAAATTTCATATTTAAGCTGGTATAATGCATTTGAAAACAAAAACAAATCATGATTCAAAGAATATCATGACAAAAAAGGAACATGGAGGAATTAAAATGAATGCATTTGGATGGTTTGAAGCAAAAATCCGCATTTACACAGACACGAAAGAGGCACTGGAACTTTTGCAGCTGCTGGAGAAGCGTTTTCAGGAGACGGAACAGAAATGGGCGGAAGAAAACTCAGAAGACGACTTGTTCGCTGGTTTCCGCAAGGACAAACAGCCCGACTACACGGAATACGAGATGGATTCCAACTATACCCAATTGGCTTTTCAGCTTGGAAATCAGCTGTACGAGGACCTGAAAAAGGTGGACACGCTCAACAACGGTTCCTTTGCCTTCGAAACTTCCAGCGACGATTATGGTTATAACTATGCAGTTTATGGTGCGGCAAAGTATCAGGAAATCAGTCTTGCAGAATTTGGCAAAGGCGAGTGGGTTACAGATCAAAACTTTTTCATTCATCTGACAATGAAGCTGAAAACCTGGATGGCGCTGTTCGATGAGAAAAAAGAGGAGGTACTTCCGGATCTGTCGTGGGCAGATGAAGACTTGTTTTATGACATATTTGACGAGAAATTCGCAAAGGCAATGGATGTGGGAAACATCAGCGTCATGGACGTTACTTATCTCAAGGATGGCAAGCCGTATTTTCTCCATCTGTCGGATGGGAAAGTGTATCCTGCCGGAGAAGAAACGTGCGTGCCGGATCAGGAGCATTTTTATTGCGAGGAGGACGAAATTCATCTGAAGCTCTCTGCCGCTTGCCGTCATTTGACAAACGAACGTGTTCTGCAGCTTCGGGAGAGCTTCTATGAAAATCTGGAGGCACTGAAACAGTATCAGGAGGATGTGAAGCTTCTGATGAGTTTTCATTATTTTGACCAGAAAAAAAGCGATGCGCTGTATCAAAACGAAATGATCGGCTCCCGGTACTCTGTACTTCGTTTTGATACAGGAATAAATCGATTCGATGTGCCGACGGTTTTGGTGCCGGTGATGGAACAGTAAGAGAAATCGATTAAAATTCCAACAATTCTATTTCGTTGATAACAAAAGCGCTCCCGTGGAACAGACAGCTGTTTCGCAGAAGCGCTTTCATGATATAGGAATCTGTTTATTTTTGTTTGCTTATGCAGCCTTAGAGTAACTCATATAGTTTTCGATTCCCTGATGATAGAAATACATCGCCTTGATAAGGTTGGTCACATTGCTTTCAAAGCTGCTATCCAGTACTGTCTTCGCATAGGTGAAGCAGCTATAGGACAATGTCACATAATCCTGCGCCGGCTGCGTCTTGGATGCCACTTTGAACTGGTACATCTTATCATAATTCTGCGGTGCAATTCCCTTGAGAGAAATAACATAGTAATTTCCAGATTTCTTGACCGGAACTGTTTTTCCGTCCACAGTAAAGGTATAGTCCTGAATATCTGCGCCATCTTTCAATGCAAACTGAATGTTGATCGATGCCTGCTCCGAAATAGAAAGACTTGCTCCCTTTACCTGAATGTTGTCGCTGTGTCCTTCTTTCACGGCTTTGTATTCGTCGCCAATGACAACATTTACATCATCCAAAGGCAGATTCAATTCCTGATTAATCGGTGCGTCTGCATGATATCCGGAATACATCTGAATGTATCCGCCGAGATTCAAAAGTGCCTGGATACTCTCTGTAACAGAACTATCGTAGTTCTCCTGGTGCTGTAGAATGTAATCGGTATACTGTTTTACACTATATTCCAAATAAGAACCTCTTGTCCCATCCGAGTAACAGATCTGCGCCTTGATGGTATCCGACAGTCGGTTCAGCGGAATTTTGCAGCGGAATACATAGGTACCATCGGCATTTTGCAGTGCAGATGCAAAGCGAACCGTCTGTGCTTTCCCGTCGGGGAATGTAAATTCAACATACGCATTCGTATCGTTTGCTGCATTTTCCGAAATTTCTGCGACGAACTTCAATGTCACCATATCTGCCACAGAAACACCAACCTTAGTAAAGGAATCCCGTCCGTTTTTCAGTTCTCCGCAGGTCTTGCATGTTCCATTACTGCCGAAGATGTGTTCAGCATCAGAATAGTAGACATGGGGATGTTCGCCTGCTCCGGCAGTAAACGGAACAAAAGGCTCTGTATAGTCACCATCGGAATACCATCCGCTGAAACCGCAGACATCTCCCAGCGCCGGAAGTTCTGTAACCTCTGTACCATACTTGAAATAAAGCGTTTCTGTACGTCCCTCCCAGTAATTCAAGGTCACAGTTTCATACACTTCTTCCGAAACAGAATTCGTGTAATCCAGCACCTCACGGTTGGAGAGAATCTTTGCCGAGTTTTCAAATGTGAGATTCGCATATGGTGTCACCACAAGTTGAACATTGTCCGAAAGATTCAGATCTTGATTCAGCGTAATTTCACCGAATATCGACAGTTCCACTTCCTCGCCGGATTCCCCGGCGTATCTTGCCGCATCGTAGACATTCTGGAAGATTTCACCGTTACTGAGCATTGCAGTGCAAACCTTAGCGATTTTCTTAGAGTTGATAAATTTTCCGCAAGTCTCGCAGTATTGTGCAGCAGTTCCGTAATTTGCGCTATCCGGCGGTGCAATTACCTGATAGTTTCCACCCTTGCACTCATGCTCCGGAACGGAAATCATCGGATACTCTGCTTGGTAGCCATCAGAATACTCGATATGAACCACGGCCTCTTCATTCGCAACCAGAGGTTTGATGTCAATCAGTGCATCGCTTGTCAGTGTATATACACCATCAGCATACGTATAGTCCCCGCTCAAAACCTTAAACTCATAGGTCGGTTCTGCCGCAGATGCAGCAGACATCATCTGAATTTTGGCCTTGGCACGGCGTACTGAGTTTGTAGTTTTCTCGCCATCATTGTAGGAAATGATATTTCCATTTTTGTCTGTGACATAAATCTTTGCGTTGATTTCTCCCTTTGGTTTACTGAAAATTTTGTACAGATCTCTGCCGATGGTAACTGTATCTGAAATCGGAAGCTGCTTGCCGTTGAAATCGATGTCATCAATTCCGGTAGCAGATATCACATCTTGAATATAATCCCAAATGTCATCCTTATCCAGTTTGACACCAGTGGTGTGTTCCAGATAGTCCAGATTATACTTTCTGTCATATGCTTCCTGTGTCATGGCACCATCTAAAATTTTTTGATAGTCAATCGCCATTTGCCGAACTAAATCTGCATAAAATTCCATTTTCTTAATGTAGCACTTTCCATTATAGTAAATTTTTTGTACGCCATCAGAACCATAGGAACCTACAGCTGCATCGATTACTGCACCACTAAAGCTAAAAGCGTGGTCATCGATAAAATCATCGGTAAAGCTCGAAGTTACCACTTCATATGGAATTTCTGTTGTAGAACCCTCCAATGTCGTGACCACAACATTGTTCAGCATGTGCACCACAGTAATTCCATCCACCGTACTCGCAGCAAGGCTTGCGCAGAACTGTGCCAACGGCATCTCGCTCAAACCAATGCTCAGCGCATCAAAGAACAGCTTACTCAGTTCCAAATTCTTCTGATAGGGCGATTTCCAAAGATCTGTAATTGAAAGTTCAATGACTGCCGATTCTCCAGGTTTCAACTCTTCCACGGAAATGCTGGTAGCACCGCCACTGCTTAGAATCCGTTTTCCAGATGTGTTTGTCACTATCCCGTGATCATTTACAGTCTTATAGTAATAGTACCCGTGCTCGACATTTTTCACCTTGTTTTCCAAATCGTAAATCGGCTTATCTGAAACATTAGTTAATGCGATCTTCATCTCATACTTATCCCCATAGCAGGAATAATTAGGCGCTTCGATTGTCATTTTCAATGCGCTTCCGGCATAAACATGGAGATTATTCTTGGAGTGGAAGTCATAAGAGAATGCATCTCCATCATTTTCGCCTATCACTCTTGCGCTCAGAGAATAATCGCCTGCCTCATCGCCTCTCAAATACCAGTGGATATCACTGACAGCGCCGGCAGCCAAATCGCCAATGAACTTAGTCTGTGAGCTATTGCACAGAGTCAGACCGCTGGGAACATTCAGTGTTGCAGTACAGTCTTTCAGCGACTCGCTGTCGCTATTGAAAAGTACCAATTGTACATCATAGAATTCCTTCAGCCATTTACTCTCGCCATAAATGATGATAAACATCTCCTGCGACTCGTATTCATAGTATCCGACACTTGCGCCGATTTCCGGAACGTACGTATTTCCGCCAGACGGAATCTCAACCGGCCCGCCGGAGCCTGATGGCGGAGATATCACAATTTTCTTCTTTTCTGGTGCAGACGGCGTTGACGGAACAGCCTCATACTTGGTGAAAATCATGGGGACGTCTTCGAAATCCATCTCGATAGAGTAATTGTAACAGTGATAATTGCCCGGATCAGAGAGATCGATTCCCGCTGCGATGATATCCGATTTTGACATCGGCGTAACAGTCATATCCCCTACGATATTCAGCTTACGATTTTCCTCTTTCTTGACAGTATCCTCTACGGTTTTATCGTAAGTAGATGTTACTCTTGCATACGGTTCAGTCGTTGCTGCTGCGGTAGTTGTGGTTGTTTTGGAGGTAGAAACTGTTGTTCCAACGCCAGCAGGCGCTGCTGTAGTCGTAGTAGTGACTGGCGCAGATGGATCCCGTTGTCCGCACACAGTACAAATGCTATCATTTCCGTAGGTGTGACCTTTGGCAGCATTTCCGCCATCAGTGCGCTCAAAGGTATCATCTGATACTGCATCACATTCCGCACACTTTTTGATCCAAAGTGCAGCGTGAGCGCAGTCTGCCGGCGAAATCATTTTGAACCATTCATACTGATGACCTTTTGCGGCATTCTCCCCATCGTTGCGCTCCAAAGTTCCTTCCAGTACAAGTCCGCAATCAACACATTTTTTCGTCCAAACCGCATTGTTCGTACAAGTTGCTTCGTGCACCATACAATCCCAGTCATAGTGATGTCCCTTGGCAGCATTGTCACCGTCCGTACGCTCAAAGGTTCCTCCTAATGCTTCTCCACAGTTGACGCACTTCTTTGTCCAGACAGCATTCTCTGTGCAGGTTGCTGCGCTTATCATGTCGCCCCAGTCGTATCTGTGTCCCTTGGCTTCATTGTCGCCGTCAGTACGTTCAAAGGTTCCTTCCAATGTTTCTCCACAGTTAACGCACTTCTTCGTCCAGACAGCATTCTCGGTACAGGTTGCTGCGCTTACCATATCGCCCCAGCGATATTTATGTCCTGTTGCAGCGTTATCACCATCTGTACGTTCAAAGGTTTCCGGCAATACATCACCGCAATTGACACAATACTTCTCCCAAACTGCGTTTTCCGTACAAGTTGCCGGCTTTATCATTCGCCTCCACTCGTACCGATGTCCTTTGGCAGCATTGTCCCCATCCGTACGTTCAAACGTTTCTTCCAGCTCTTCGCCGCATTTCACACATTTTTTTGCCCACACAGCATTTTCTGTGCAGGTGTTGGGAGAAACAACACGCCCCCAGTCATAGGTGTGTCCTGTCGCAAGATGACCTTCTTCCACACGTTCAAATGTTTCAGAAGTAACCTCACCGCAATTGACACACTTCCGATTCCAGAACTCATTTTCAGTACAGGTCGCCGGCGTTACCAGCTCGCCCCAGTCATATTCGTGTTCGATCTTGACGACCTTACCGTTCTGAGACTCATCATTGGTATAGCTGAGTTCTGGCATCGGATTGGCTTCACTGCAGGAGTGATTGATGGTATAACGATAGACCTTTGCATCACCATTCAGGACCGGGTAATCCTCTTCTCCGATATTCTGGTTCCATCCAAGCTGGTAGGCCACCATGCCAGAAGAGAGATCATCCGACAGAATATTCTGCATTCCAGAATCCGAATAAGCCGATTTCTCCGACAGATAATAGCAACACTGGAATGTCGATGCAGTACTGTTTCCATATATCATGTGTCCTGAGTCAGAAGCACCTGCACAAAGTACACTGCTCACGATTGAATCGCTAATTTCATACACTAGACCAGCTGCTTTGGTTCCAGTGACAGCTGCAAGGCTATAGACATTTTCCAGTCTTGTATTACCGGCTGCGTTTCCGGCAATAGAACCGGTGTTTCCGCTGCTGCTCTCAAATGTGGAATTGATCACACCGAGGTTCCGCACAGTGGCACCGCTCAATGTTCCAAAAATACCACCGCAATCTTCCTCTCCTTCAGAAGTGTATTGCATTCCGCTAATAGAAAAGCCCTGTCCATCGAAAGTTCCCGAATAGTTTCTGATTGGTTTCCAAGAAATTCGACCATCATCCGGAAAAACAAGATCATGCATCAGTTTGATATTTGCATTTCCTACAACACTTCCGTCATTCATGTGCTGAGACAACCACAAAAGCTGACCGGAATTCCGAACCTCATAAGTTTGGTTTGTGAAAATGGGTGCCTGATAAATGACACTGTTTTCATCAGCATGATCGATAGCAAGTTCACAGTCCGCACCGCCAAAACAATAGCCATTTGCATCATAGGCATGCTTGCGGAACAAGTGAATATCTCCTGCGGCAAAAACAGCACTTCTGAAAACAGTTTCTCCCGGCGCAAGATTGATGTTCTGCCAGGAATACGAGATACCGGAATCATAGCCCGTAGAATAAGCAGAACCGTTGTGTCCAGTATAAGCATTTTGTGTTCTGCTGCTATAAACGCCCCACCAACAGTCGCCATCATCAGACAGAGAGAGACTGAAGATGTTTCCAGAACCATCATGCATCTCAATATTTGGCACATTGGAAAACATGGTGTGATTTTCACTGGTAACTGGCGTCTGATCGGCGCTGTAGCCATAAATTGCTGCATGGTCATTGCCGCCGATCATAACATCTGCAGTGCTGGCAAGTCCGAACTCCGTCACCGGATTTTCACTTCTGTTCTGAATGACGTAGGTGATCTTCACAAAGGCATTTTCCTGCTCATTCTCCGAAATTTTTCCTTTGGAATCACTAAACGAGAAAATCGGTGTCACATAAATCTGATTACCAATACAATACTCTGCATTCTGCGCATCAAAAGCGGTAATGTTGCTTCTGATATCTGCAGAAATTTCGTCGATCTTATACTTATAGTACAAGTTATAGCCAGCATCTCCGTATGTTGTTCTGAGAGATCCGCCATTTCCCCGCAAATCAAAAAAATTGCTATTCCGATTCAACAGCAGATATGTCAAATTAGAAATGTGGTTGGTTTCGCTGGTCGTGCCATATTTCCAATTTGCATAATAAGTCATATTCTCCTGAAACTCGGTTACGATCTCTCCAGCAGTATTGGCCCAGCCGGCAAATACGAGGTTAGAGTTTACCGGCGGTTCCGGATTGGGAATGCAGGTCGGTTCGGCATCGTCAGACAAACTGCATATGCCATTGCTGACCACAAATGAACTATCGTTCATGATCCCGCCAGTAAGGTTGAACTTTGTCGTTGCAGAGGAAACCAAAAACGGATTTTCCTCCTGTTCGCCGATACCAGCTTCTTCTGCATGCGCTGCCATCGTCAGTGAGCCATACGCTGCAAACGGAATTGTCCCCGCTAAGATTGTCATCGCACTCAAACCAGCTAAAAAGCGTTTGACTCGTGAGTGCCCCCAAATTTTCCCTTTCATCTGTCTTCCTTTCCTGTAAAAATATGTTATTTCTTGTACCGGTTCTGTGCTGCGAAAATTTAAATTTCCAAAAAGATGAATATTCAAATACTTTCATAAAGCATCATAAGAATTGTATCGCAAAGATGCTTACGAAAAGACACAAAACCAGCCTGACGTAGGCTATTTTAACATACTTTTATTTTAAAAGTCAATACGCTTGTACAGATTTAACTATTTTTTAATACTTTTCGATGGAATCGAAAGAAAGAAATGACAAACATCATAACAAAAAAACAGATGCATTGTAAAACACAGTGCATCTGTCTTTGTCTGGTTTGTAATACAGCAAATTTTCAAACCCCCGCTATCCTACTTTTCTCGAAAAACATAAATAAGAACGGATATCATAATCCTTCATATTTCCTCAACAGGAAAACATTTCCGAAATCCACCCGCTGTAAGCTGAACAATCGTATCATAAAGCAAGACATGACGCTCATCAAATTGTTTGGAAAAGTGATAGTGTCCGGAAAACCAAAGGCGGAAATCCAAATTTTCGTCAAGTTCCTGAAAGAAATCGGTCAGCCGATTCTCTGTATAGCTTAACATTCCATGAAAAAGCTCCCACTGGATCTTTGTGGAAAGACTATGAGTAAGCACAATGTCCACCTTCCAGTTCACACACTCCAGCGCAGCTCTGGCACGTTGAACTTCTGCCTCTGTTGGAAGCTCTTCCTGCCACCAGGACACACCTTCTTTACGGCGTGCTTTGTCATGACTCTCTGCGCCGCCCATTGCAAAAATGCGGTATCCTTCGATTTGAAACACTTGCCCACGGCATAAATGAAAAATATGGGGCGTAATTTTCTGAATCAATCCGCCGTTCCACTTTTCTGTTGAGAAAGATTTCAGGCGGTCAAAATTTTCATGGTTTCCATCAATCCATAAGGTTGTTCAAGGTCTGTCCTCCAGCCATTTCAGCCAATTGCGTTCCTCCTCGCAATCTTCCCAAATCAATCCAAAGTCTCCGCAGATAATCATAAAATCCTCTCGTGACAACTGATTTTGCATTTGAAAATTCCTTTCGGAAAATTTTGAAATGTCAAGACTTCCATGCAGATCTCCAGTGATAAAAATCAAAATAATCTTCCTCCCAGTATTTTTCTATATTGTACCATGGAATAAGTAAAAATACAACTTTTCTATAATCAAACCAAAAATAGGGCAGCTACCCCGTAAAGCACGGCGCATCTGCCCTCGTTTTTTATAATCTCCGGAATCCTACAGATGTTACTGCATCTTGTAGGCGTCAATCATTTTCTTGACCATCTGTCCGCCGATAGAGCCGGCTTCCCGTGCAGTCAGATCGCCGTTATAGCCCTGCTTCAAAGTCACGCCAACTTCGCTTGCAGACTCCATCTTAAAACGTTCCATAGCTTCCTTGCCCTTCTGCGTAAATTCACCCTTCATGATGACATCTCCTTTTTCATTCTTTTGGTTTTTGACTTTTTGCAGCTGCGCCTAAATTTCAGCGGCTTTCGTGCTGCATTAATAGTATGACAAAAACGGAAGATTCTATGAGAGGTAGTTTTTTTCGTTTTTTGTGCATGGGACTGGAACTTCTGGAAAGAATGCGTTTTTTCGCTGGAATTTGCGCCTATTTCCTGCCGAAAAACTTGAATTTTTTCAGAACGCTTCGGGTTTCCTCGCTCGGCTCATGTCCAGCGTCCTTTTCTTCGTCAAAAAAGCGCTGAACGGCGTTCACCAGCATTTCCCGCATACACTGCACCAATTCCGGCGGAAATTCTGTACACGACACGACTTCTGCTACTCTTTTCCAGCTCTTGAATTTAATGCCGGAACGCTTTACTGCTCCATAAATCAGAAAAATGGGATATTGCGTACCGCCCAGCGACGCAATACGGCAGCAGATCAGCAGAGAGAAGCCTGCAAGTTCTTTCTCCGAGTGGAACGGCACCTGCAGCAGCAAATTCTCCACAAGTTTTGAAAACTCCAGAGAATATCCCCAAGCGCCGTTCTGGAGCAGCAAAATCGTCCATTCAAACTGATGCTGCAGAGGCGTCTGAGAAAGATTCTGATGAAAACGTTCTTCCCAGCTTGCCGTGAAACGGCTGCCATGCCGCTGCATCATCTCGATGGTTTGATACGCTCTCTGAAAAGCATCCGGCTGGCTCCAGATCATCTCCTGCAGGGCGTGGACAAATGCATCCCCCAGGTAGGAACTCTCCAGAATTGAAAATGCCTGCTCCTGATAGTTCGGATTCCACTGCATGTACAGTTTGGCCAGATGCTGTGAAAATACCGTTGCACAATCGCTGGCGCTCAGAAGATCCAACGCCATCTGCGGAGAAACTGTCGGCTGCGCAACGCCGAAAAGCCGTTCCAGCTGCCTTGAGAGGAACTGCTTGACCTTCGCCTTTCCATTCTCCGACTCTGACAGGAGCCTTGCCAAAATTTGAAATGCCTCTTGCTCCTCCGGACGACTCAGATCCAGCAGCTTCAGCAAGAGAATCAGCTTGTTTTCCGAGCATTTTTTCATGGAAGCAAAATACTCGCACCACTGCTTTGGCTTCTGGCAGAAATACATACGGATTATCGTCTCTGTGGAATAGCCCACCAGTTGGCAAACTGCCTCCAGCTGTATCAGATGCTGGAAATCATCCTCCGCATCTTTCAGCGCATCCGCAGCATAGCGCCAAATTTCATTCAGCAACTGTTCCCGAGAGAGCAGTCCGTTTTTCAGGCTGCTCCGCAAAACGACAATGGCATCCTGCAATTCCGCATCACTGAGCGAAGCACTGAACAGTTTGGACGGATACACGGCATGCAGCATCTTCTCCTGCACCTCTCTGGAATAGTACGGGAACAGCGCTGCACGCTCCGTGCCAACCGGATAAAATGCAGTGTACTCCGTGCCGTAATCCCGGTAGGTCGTGTTATGCATCAGGTATTGGTGATATTCCTGAAGCAGCTTCTCATCTCCCTGGCAAAATGCACGAATCACCGGCAGAAACGCATCGGTTTTTATTGTGGGAAGCAGCAGGCACTCCAAGTCAAACAGCACCACATCTTTCCGATTCTGGAATGCTCCGGCATCGTAATTGGTGGCATGACTTTCCGGCGCACCGTTGAATGTGGGGGAATATACGCCGCACAGTGCCATTTGCGTGGGAATCTGCGGGACAGATGTCTCTCCAAGTCCGTCATAGGTGTTAAACGAGATATTCTTGGCGATCTCCAAGGGAAACAGCAGCGTAACAGCTGCGATCCAGAAGATGATGTTTTCCTTTTTATCGCAGATCAGAATGGGACGATTTCCGCCGGAGCGCTCCTGCAGCAGCGCATAGAACAGGCTTGCCAGATATTCCGTGCGGTTGGGATCAGCCTGCAAAAATGCGTGTACCGACTCCCGTGTCACACGTTTTCCGGCGATCAGAGAAACCGGCGGCAATGCTGCTGCACGGCTGTCCCGATTGCCGTTGACGAAATACGAGCGTATCAGTTTGTTCTGGAAAAACGCATTGTCACCGTAAAAGCAGGGATAATCCAGAACCTCCCGCATGCTGCCTACCAGCGTATAGACCAGCTTGTTTCCGGCACGTCCCTCGCTGACGATTTCCCGTCCCAGATTCTTTCCAAAAACAAAGACAGCGGTCTCCTCGTGGGAAATCTCCAGCTTCTGATAGGAAAACCGCTGCGGATGGTATTGTGCAATGCTCTGCGCTTCCTGTACAATATCACGATCATAGTCTGTGATGGGATTCACTTTCCATACTTCGGAATTGGATGGAACGCAGTAGTTTCTCCCGTCCGCCATGGTCTGAAGTTCCGGCGCACGGTGAAAGTAGGCTGCCATGCCGTCCGAAAACGAGTAGAAGCCCCAGCCACGATTTCCGCTGTCATAGTCTTTAAAACAATACGTATAGATCGATTGCTCCACGATTCAATCACTCCTTTTACAGTGCATGCATATCCTTCATGATCCAGTAAAACGGATCCATAATATGGCGCGGATGGTGGATGGGCGGTGTTACAATGCCGCTTTTGACCTGCGGTGCAGCACCAAAGCAGGAGAAAGCGTAGTAATTCACGGTCTTGAAATAGCGTTCCGCTTTGTTGACCAGATTTTCCTCGTTGTGCTGCATCAGAAAATTTCGAATCAGATTGCTGTTCAGATTCCAGCGCTTCTTATCCAGCCGTCCCTTGGCATCCAAAACCGCCGTGGTATCTGCGCCCTCGCATCCGATAGAAAAGCCCGGCGGGCACAAATCGGCTTTTTCCGCATAGTCCCACTTGGCAACGCCGATAAACAGCGGAATCTTTTTTCCCTTTTTGCCCTGCTGCTGTTCCAGTGCACCGATGATATTTTCGATGGCGATCTCATTGCTCTGGGCGGTCGCCTCCTGCTGCGGAAAGTCGATGTCCTTTGCCCGAAGTTCCTCCGACATTCCGGGAAGGTTCAGCAAGTCCAAAAGCAAAATGATGTAATCCGCACAAAACAGATAGTTCAGGCTGGCAAGCCGTTCCATCTCCTGCGATTCCTCACCGGGACGATCTGTCAGCGACAGGATGATCTCCTCGCAGTCTTTTTTGGCAACAGACTGGAACCCCACCACGGAGGAAAAGTTATCCGCATGCTTCTGCGTGCTGTCCAGCACATCCGACTGTTGAATCCGATGCAGATTCTGTTCCCGCCACTCGATCAGTGCGTGGCTTTTGGCAGACACCAGCACACCGGTCTCGCTGGATTTGGACGCTACCACGTCAAGCAGATAGGTGCTCTTTCCGGAGCTTGAGAAGCCGGCGATGGCTACCACAGCAGTAGGTTCCGGCGGAATGATGTTGTTTTGATTCCGGCAGGCATCGTTGGAGCAGCAGATTCGCATGACACTGCCGCAGTTGCTGCACAGGGGAATCCCCCGATAATCCAGCGGAATATTCTTATCCGGCTGCGTGACCGCAGTTTCCGGATGCTGTCCAGCACACTTTGGGCAATAGAACGAATATGTCTCGATTTTATGATAGCAATAGGGACAGTAATCGTGGGGATAGCGATACATCTTACCCATCTCTCAGACCTCCCGAAAATAGAACAGACGGCGTTCTGCGAGATTTTCCGGCCGGATCACAAAGCCTGCTACCTTTCCGGTAGTGGTAAATTCATAGCGCACATCCTGAACAGGAGCACCCTTGCTGTCAATCTTCTGGGAGTCGAACGTTCCGGAGGCAACCATATTTCCGCCCCGATTGTAAGCGACAAAGCTCAGGCGGGGGATGCGTGGAATATGGCTGGCAACGTGGAACGTCACGGAATACTTGTGTCCAAACATGCCCTCTTTCTGACGGTGATAATTGATCTCATACAGCGCATTTCGAACCACCAAGGTTCCGGCAGCGTTTCCGCTCTTGATCCATCCGCAGAGGAACAGCACGGCAGACGACCCGCCGTTCTTTCGAATTTTGACTTTGAATGCGCCGCCAGAATAGGACACTTTCCCCAGCGGTGCGATTTCGTAGCCGGGCTCGCTGTCATTCATATCCTTGGGAAAGCGGTCAGTACGGCAGGCGAACTGGATAATTGTCCCATCCGGCAGTTCCGAACTTGGCCACTGGTTCCCGTCGAAGTCCAGATTGACTTCATCGACCCGCCGTCCCTCTTTTCGAATGACACGCAGCATCTCCTTTTCCACTGGCGTATACGAGAAATCGGGGACGATACGCTTTCCATATTTTCCGCTGCGATCCACCGCAAAGACACAGATCTGATAGGGCTGGTCATACTGGAGATTCCGTGCCTGAAAGGAAATGCTATTTCCGCTGACCGTTCCCATAAGTCTCATGCCGTCTTTCGGACTCTGGATTCTCGCTGTTCCCGCTTTGACGCAAGCGATATACTGGAACTGCGCTATCTGGCTTCGGTTGGTAAACTCAACGGTCAGACGCAGAGAGCGATCGGACTGCATCTTCTGGACGGACTTCACATCCGGCCAGTTGATTCCCGGAGTTACTGCCGGCAGATCACCCAGCTTCACCACATCGTCATCATCGTTCATCTCCCACAAACTAGCGTAGTACGTCTTTCCCATTTGCAGATTATCCGCCCGAAAGCCCTGAATGCCAACATCTTTGATCAGCTTCGCAGTCTGGCGATAATCCTTGGCATAGCCGTTGGTGTCCAGCGTTGCCCAGAGCTGCCGGCCGGTGAAGCCCTCCACAGAATATCGGAAAATCGCACTAGTTCCCTCAAATCTGGAAACGCTCTTTTTCGGCACCAAGGTGGCAGTGTGCACTTTCATATAGTGCAGCGCATCGTTGAGCAGATTTTCGTCGATCTGGTCGGCAAAATAGCGGTACGCTGCCGAACTAATACAGCGCACAGTGGACTTTCCGAACCAGCGTCCCATGACCTGAATCATCTTGAAATCCCGATAGCGCTCGTACTCTGCGAAAAAGTCCCCCGGAATCTTCTGGATCTCGTCCACGGACAGACGAATTCCCAGCACATCGTGATCCTTACAGCCTTGCAGCAGCTGAATCAGCTCCTGTTTGTTCGGAATTTTATTGCAGCCCAGATGGTATTTTAAAAAGTCGTAGATCGTGATATAGTGCAGCCGCTTTTTGGTTTTGACGTAGTCGCAGGATTCCAGATGAGTTTCAATGCTTTTGAATTCCATGTGGATCTTTAGAGCAGCTGCCAGACTGCGCAGATAGTCCTCCGTCTTTTCATAAAGGTAATCCCCCGGAATTGGCGGAACGATTTGCAGTGAGATGCCGTGTTTGCTGAGAATCTGCTTCAGGAATTTTTCCGTTGTCTCCCGCTTCTGCGCCGGTGTTCCCGTGGCGCCGATGACCGGATTCATAGGCGTTCCCAGCTGGAGGACAATGTTCTGGAACACATAGTTTCCCTTTTTCACATTGTCAACGATAAAGTCCCACTCCTCCTGCGTCACGCCGCCCTTTCCGCTCAGCAGCCGATGAACCTGACACACATCCTCTTCCAACAGTCGAAGCGCCTCGTGGTAATTATCGTTCAGCATACGCTCTGTGATCTCCGGCGTGACACCATCGGCGAGCTTCATGGCGATCTGCCGATATGCCGTCACCTTTACCGGTGCCGGAGGAGAACATTTTTCCATAGGAGAACGAGTTTCCACGTACAAATTTGCGTCTTCACTATACTTGATCATTTACACTTTTCCTTTCCCCGATACTTTTCTGAATCTTTATGCAGGACTGCTCCCGCATACTCAGTGGGAGGAATTCAGTACCTGTGCAATGTTGGTCATTGCATAGCCCAGATTGGACAGATTTCCAACGCCGGACAGATCGGTTCGGGTCGCCAGATTTTTGATAAACTTCTCGTTTGCATCGCCAAAACCCTGCGCAACGATTTCAAAACCGCTTGCCACATATTTCTTTTTGTCCGAAATAGCATCCCGTGCAGCATCCGATGTCCACTCACCGTCTGTGAGAACGATGGTATAGGCATATTTCAGTGTTTTACGGCTTGCCTCCGCTTTCAGCATCTGATATGCATGATCCATGGGGTTGGCGCTCGTGCCATAGCCCAAAGTATCGCCGACCTCCATCTTCCGCACCAGACTGCGGAACTGGTTTCGGTCATTGGTCAGGTCACAGATTTTCTTTTCCCGAGAGGCAAAGCCAACCATGCCGATGGAAACAGCGTCCGACGAGAACTTCTTGACAAAGTCATAGATGAAATCCTTCGCCTGATTCAAGACACTGCTCATACTGCCGGACAGATCAATGGCAATGACGATTGCGCCATGAGATGGCATCTGGATTTTCTCCGGCTCAAAGGTACGGTCGGCGCACTCCAGCACCTTCTGTACCCGCAGCTGCTTTCCGGACTGCTCTGCCGTGATGTTGACCGTTCCGTCCGGATTGTGGAAGTAAGTCACCGAAAACGGCTGGTTCGGGGTGATGCCCATGGTCTGATATTTGCCGATGATGGCACTCTCCTCTGGCAGCGACTCGCTCTCCCACTGAGTCAGGTAGATATCCTGTGTGTTGGAGTTCAGCCGGAACTGTTTGGTCATCGTTGCCTGCTGGGTGACAGTGTTTCGCGGAATCATGATCTCGTTATAGAATGTCCGGTAGAGCACATCGCCCTGATTTTCCTCCCGTGCTGCGATCAGTCCCAGCGAATGGGAGATGACATCCTTGACCGTCTTATTTCCGGCGGAAATCTCAAATCCAACCTGACCGTCCAGCGAGAAGTTCTGAATGGACTGCGCAATGGAATCGGCTGTGATGGCTGCACCAAGGGCAACTGCCTCATCCGCATTAACACCACGCAGTGCCGGTTTTCCCTGCAGTTCCGTGATGTAGTCCTCGATCATGGTCATACGGGTAGAACCGCCCACAAGAATCACATCATCGATATCGTTCCAGGACAGCCCGGTTTCCGCAAACATGTCCTGAATCAGCTTACCGGTGTGCTCCACCAGCGGACGGGTACGCTTCCGGAATTCGGCTTCGGTGAGCGTGTAGGATCCCCGTGAACCATTGTAATTGACACGGATATCCGCCTGACTCTTATTGGTGAGGTTGCGCTTCAGCGTTTCCGCATCCACCATCAGCGCATCCATCTGCTCCTTGTCATAGGAAAAGTCCTCGCCATACTCCTCGGCGAACTGCTCTGCTGCCCACTTGCAAATGGCGATGTCCCAGTCCTTGCCGCCCAGCTGATGATCGCCCATGGTGGCGATGATCTGAATGGCATCCTTGGTAATCTGCGCCACGGAAACGTCGAACGTACCGCCGCCCAGATCGTAAACCAGAATCTTCTTGTTGTCCGATTTGTCCAGACCGTAGGCAATGGCTGCGGCAGTCGGCTCGTTGATCATGTGCAGCACGTGGATTCCGGCACGCTCTGCTGCCTTACGGGTGTTGGAACGCTCGTGGTCGGTGAAGTATGCCGGCACAGTGATAACTGCGCCGTCCACTTTCTGGTGCATCTTCTCCTCCACCCGCTTGACCAGTTCTTTCAGGAAAATCGAGGACAAATCAATGGCGGAGTACGACTGACCGTTTTCCAGATCGTAGTCCTTGGAATCGCTGCCGATGTTCCGCTTATAGAATGTGGCAACCTGCCCGTGATACTTCTGCTCTTGTTTTGCCTCCTGGCCAATGGTCAGCGTGCCGTCCTCCTCCAGATACACAGCCGAGGCTGTGGTCACGCTGTCCTGACTGGTCTGGATGATCTTTGCACTGCCGTTGTCCACATATGCCACAACAGAATACGTGGTACCGAGGTCAATTCCAATATTCAGTCCCATTTCGCATCCACCATCTTTCTAAGTATGACATAATACCGACAGACGCTCCATCGGTATCATGCTTGTCATTGATTCTATTTTGCCAGAGTTTGCCACATAAAACGCCGGCAAACTCTTATGCCTGAAATCCGTCTGAGATTACCTGTGCAATGTTAGACATGCTGGTGCTCAGATTTGACAGTTCGCCAACGCCGGACAGATCCTGTCTGGTTGCCAGCTTCTGGATGAATGTTTCGTTTGCCTCGCCGAAGCCCTGTGCAATGACCTCAAAGCCAGCCGAGATGAACTTCTGTTTTGCACGCAGTGCTGCATTGGAAGCATTGTCATCCCACTCGCCATCCGTCAGAATCACCGCATAGCCAAAGTCCAGCCCGTTCTGATTCTTGTACTGCGTCAGCATATTATAGATCAGATCCATCGGCTGTTCTGTGTTATTATTGCCCACTTCCGGCGATATCTGAATATCATCCACGGCATTTCGCAGCTGCCGTTCGTCGCTGCTGATTACGGAGAAGATCTTGTTTTTCTCCGCAAAGCCGATAACTCCAAACGAAACCGTAGACAGCGGCATCTGATCGATAAATCCATGGATGGCTTTCTTTGCCATGCCAATGGAAGTATACCACATCTTGGAGGCAAGAGTTCGAATTTCCCAGAAGAGCTTGTCCTGGTTCTCGACCATCTCGTCAAATTTCACGTAAAACTGTGCCTGTTCGATTTCCGCATCGGTCAGCGGTTTGTCAGCATCGATCTTGTTCGCCAAATCGGTGAGTCCATCCTCATCTGCAATGCTGCCCATACTGCCGGACAGATCAATAGCGATGACTACAGCACCCTTTGCCGGCATCTGTGCCTGCTCCGGCTCGAAGGTACGGTCGGCGCACTCCAGCACCTTCTGTACCCGCAGCTGCTT
>ENA-OPVV01001313-OPVV01001313.1-human-gut-metagenome-genome-assembly--contig:-NODE-1313-length-18526-cov-2.968058_pt1 | contig 18526 bp, 16 predicted proteins | sample MGYA00241500_ERZ501992 | MGnify/ENA primary metagenome ERZ501992 (study PRJEB25962, sample SAMEA2043052) | human gut metagenome | biome: human gut; feature: human-associated habitat; material: faeces...
CCGGCGTGCTGTCTGACGCAGCCTGCTTTGAGGAGGAGAGCCATTATAACAACCTGCTGGAGTACCCCCAGTACACCCGACCGCCGGTGTGGCGGGGCCGAGAGGTACCGGAGGTGCTGCTTTCCGGCCACCATGCCAACATTGCCAAGTGGCGGCGGCAGCAGTCCTTGCAGCGCACCTTGGAGCGGCGGCCGGATCTCTTGGAACGAGCGGATTTGACAAAAACGGACAAGAAGATTTTGGAAACGCTGAAAGCAAATAAAATTCTGTGAATTTTGCACAAATGGAGTGAAAAAATTTTGTGCCTAATTAACAATACAGACGAAGTTTGCCCCAAGGCGTTGACCGAACGGACTTTAATGGTATAATATATAAAGTACTGGGGTCGAGACGGCTTTCGACCCGAATCCATAAAATGTGTATTTGAGTTAAGCGAGGTAATCACTATGTTCGTGAAAGATGTTAAGGTGGAAAATCAGGTTGGCCTGCATGCACGTCCCGCCACTTTCTTTATTCAGAAGGCAAATGAGTACAAGTCCTCTATTTGGGTAGAGAAGGAAGAGCGCCGCGTGAACGCAAAGAGCCTGTTGGGCGTGCTTTCTCTCGGTATTATGGGCGGCACGGATATCCGCATCATCGCCGACGGTTCCGATGAGGAAGAAGCTGTGGAGGGTCTGGTAGCCCTGGTCAAGAGCGGCTTTACCGAGTAACGGCCACACAATACGAACAGCGTATGCGGAGAATTCTTTTCTCCGCATTTTTTTATGGTGATCTGCATTGACTGAGAAAGAACTGCGTAGAAAAGCAATGGCACTGCCCACCACTCCGGGCGTGTACATTATGAAGGATAAGAACAAAAAGATCATTTATATCGGCAAGGCCAAGGCGTTAAAAAACCGGGTGTCTTCCTACTTTGGCTCCCACACCAACCACACCTTAAAGGTGATCCGCATGGTGGAGCACGCCGATGATTTTGATTATATCCTGTGTGACAGCGAGTTTGAGGCGCTGGTGCTGGAGTGTTCGCTGATCAAGCAGCACCAGCCCAAGTACAATATCCTTTTGAAGGACGATAAGGGATATAATTATATCAAGATCACCCCACCGCCGTTCTCTAAGATCAGCGAGTGCAAGCAGATGACGGAGGACGGCAGCAGCTATTTAGGACCGTACACCTCCGGCTATTCCGTGAAGCAGGCGGTGGAGGAGACCTTAAAGATTTACAAATTGCCCCGGTGCAATAAGCAATTTCCCCGAGATTATGGCAAGTCTCGCCCCTGCCTGAACGGCTTTATGGGTATTTGCTCCGCGCCTTGTGCCGGTCGGATCAGCAAGGCTGATTTTGCCGCCAATATTGCAGATGCAGTGGATTTTTTTAAGGGCGGCAGCGCTAAGGCAGTGAAGGAATTGACTGCCCGTATGCAGGCGTGCAGTGCGGCCATGGAATTTGAAGAGGCTGCCAAGCTGCGGGACCGGATCAAGGCCATTCGTAATTTGGACGAACGGCAAAAAGTAGTGTCCATCAATGTGCCGGAGGAGGATGTGTTTGCTCTGGTGATCGCCGGGAAAAAGGCTTGCTTTGAGGTGATCCGCTTTGAAAACGGTCGCCTGACAGACAGTGAGCACTGGCTGCTGGATCCGCCGGAGGATCTGCCTGCCGCCCGCAGTGCACTGATCGAACGGTACTACTCTATGCGGGACCGGGTGCCTGCCCGGATCGCTTTGGACGGAGAGCTGGAGGACGAGGAACTGCTGCTTGCCTGGCTGGAGGATAAGCGAGGCAAAAAAGTCAGCCTGATCCACCCGCAAAAAGGGGAGCACTTGTCCATTGTGCACTTGTGTATCAAAAATGCCAACGAGCATCTGGCACAGAACGCCGGGCGCTTAGGGCGAGAGTTTGCCGCCCTGGAGGAGTTGGCGCAGCTGCTGGGATTGCCCCAGGCACCGGAATATATTGAGTCCTATGATATTTCTCACACCTTTGGAGCGGATAATGTGGCGGGCATGGTGGTGTTTCACAACGGCCGCCCCATGAAGAAAGCGTATAAAAAATTTGCCATTAAAGGCTTTGACGGCCAAAATGATGTGGGGTCAATGCAGGAGGTACTGCAGCGGCGTTTTACCCATTACCGGGAGGACCCGGAGGACAGTACCTTTAAGATCCTGCCGGATCTGATTTTGCTGGACGGCGGCGACGCCCAGGTGCACGCGGTGTTGCCGGTGCTGGCCGGTATGCATATTGATGTGCCGGTGTTCGGTATGGTCAAGGATAGCAAGCACCGCACCCGGGCCATTTCTACCGGCGGTGGTGAAATTCAAATCAACGCTAACCGTCAGTCCTTCACTTTAGTGTCTTCCATTCAGGAGGAGGTGCATCGTTTTGCGGTCAGCTACCACCACCAAAAGCACAAAAAATCTGCATTCAATTCCACTTTATTGCAGATCGAGGGGATTGGCCCCGCCAAGGCCAAGGCATTGCTGAAGACGCTGAAAACCGTGACCGCCGTGCGGGAGGCTACCCAAGAGCGGCTGGCTGCAGTGCCCGGTATTTCCCGGGAAAATGCCAAGGCCGTTTACACCTATTACCACGGTGAGACAGCGGCGAAATAAGCACTGCCATTTATTACAAATCGTAAAAATCCCGCCGGGCGACTTGACGAACGGTGCGGATGACTGTATAATGATAGTCGTATAAAATTAAGGAATGTTGCACAATGATGCGAGTAATTACCGGTTCCGCACGGGGCAGACGGTTAGAGACCCTGCCCGGTGAAGATGTGACCAGACCTACAACAGAATCCGTCAAAGAGGCGTTGTTCTCTATGATCCAATTTGATATTGAGGGTCGCCGTGTGCTGGATCTGTTTGCCGGTTCCGGCCAGCTGGGGATCGAGGCACTGTCTCGCGGCGCCCGCAGTTGTACTTTTGTGGAGAACAACCGCGCTGCCAAGCAGGTGGTGGAGCGAAATTTGGCTCACTGCCGGTTGGAGGAGCAGGCGAATGTAGTCTTTTCCGACGCCCTGTCGTTCTTAAATCGCAGCGGGACCTATGATCTGGTGTTGCTGGATCCGCCTTACGGCAAGGGTATTTTGCAGCGGGTGCTGCCCGCATTGGTGCCCCGGCTGTCTGATGATGCCATGGTGGTGTGCGAGTCCGGGCGGGACGAGGAACTGCCGGTCCAGGTAGGCTCTTTCGTACTGGATCGGGAGCGTCGCCACGGCAAAACCAAGATCGCCCTGTATCTTCGCGGAAAGGACTTGGCAGAATGAAAACAGCCATTTGCCCGGGCAGCTTTGACCCGGTGACCCTGGGGCATTTAGACATTATTGAACGCGCCGCCGGCCTGTTTGATCAGGTGACGGTGCTGGTGATGCAAAACAGTGCCAAGCAGGACGGCCTCTTTACCGTAGAGGAGCGTTGCCGGCTGATTCGTCGCTGCCTGCACGCAGGAAACATTCAAATTGATACTTATGACGGCCTGCTGGTGGATTATGCCAAGCAAACCGGTGCGGCCGCTGTGGTAAAAGGGCTGCGCGCTTTGTCTGATTTTGAGTACGAATTTCAGCAGGCGCTTACCAACAAAAGCCTGTGTCCGCAACTGGAAACGGTGTTTCTCACCGCCAAGGGGGAAAATATGTTTTTATCCTCCAGTATGGTGAAGGAAGTGTGCCGTCTGGACGGGGATATTTCCGCCTTTGTGCCCAAAGAAATTTTAGATGACATTATTGCAAGATGTAAAGGAGAGCGTTAGATATGACCAATACGGATATTTTGCTGGAAGACCTGGAGGATGTGCTGGACGATGCCACCTCTATGCCCATGACCAAAAAATCTTTGGTAGATGTGGACAAGATCAAGACCATTATTGAGGATATTCGACTGAATACCCCCCAGGAGACCAAGCAGGCTAAGGCCATTGTGGACTCCAGAAACAATATTTTGGACGAGGCCAAGAAAGAGGCGGCTAAGATCATCAGCGAGGCACAGGCCCAGGCACGGGAACTGGTGGCTCGCGATCAGATCACCCAGAACGCCCAGAAAGAGGCGACGGAGATCATTGCCAAGGCCCACAGCGAGGGCGAGGCTTATGTGAAGCAGGCGCAGAACCAGGCTTCCGAGTTGCTGGGCAAAGCCACCACCCAGGCCAACGAGATGGTGACCACGGCACAGAACAAGAGCCGTGAGATGCTCACCGCCGTAAACAATTATGCAGACGACACCCTGCTGGAGATCGACGACTCTCTGTACAAAGCCCTGAGCGATGTACGCCGTATTCGTCAGAACATTATGAACAGTCAGCACAGAAATACCTCTGCAAACGACAATCCGTAAAAAAACGGCAACGGAGCACTCCCATCTATGTGGGTGCTCCGCTTTTTTTATTCATAAGTAAAGGAGTGCTTCTTTTGACCGCCATGACCACGATTTTATGGCTGACGGCCGTTGTTATTTTGAGCTGCGTTTTGTTTCAGCGCCTATCCGGCAAGGTGGGCGTTCCGGCGCTGCTCTTTTTTATTTTATTGGGAATGTTCTTCGGCACAGATGGCGTGGTGAAGATCCCCTTTGACAATTTTGAGCTGGCACAAAATGTGTGCTCCGTGGCACTGCTGTTTATGCGGACAGCAGCTGGCTGGATCAGCCCTTATGCCGGATCCACACCGGCGATCGGCTGGTAATCCTGGTGCGCCGGGGCGGGCAGATTTTAATCCCGGACGGCGACACGGTGCTGCGTTTGGGGGATCGGTTGGTGATTAACGACCCGCAATCTAAATCATAAGCAGAAAAAGAAAGACGGTACAGTCACACGACTGTACCGTCTTTCTATGTTTTCTCGGATTTATTCACCGTCTGTGCGCTTGCGCTCTCGATCCACGATGTAAGCGTGTACCTTGTCAGCCAAGTCGCCGTACAGCTTAAACTTGCGCACAAAGACGATCAGCGCCAGCAGCACCAGAATGGGCGGCACGCCAAAGGCGATAAAGCCGATGGCCGTCTTGGTGGCGTCGTTAATGTGCGCAGTGACGATCTGCTGGTTGTAGTGCATCAGACCCAGACCGCCAAACAGAATGATGGTCTGAATGGTGTAGGCCATCTTCTGCAAAAAGCCTTTCATAGAGAAAGTGATGCTTTCGTTGCGCTCACCGTTCTTGTATTCGCCGTAGTCCACAATATCTGCCAGGAAGATGGTCTGCGCCACAAACATGGAGCTGATCCCCACGGAGGAGATAATGTAACTGATGTCCAGCGCAATGGTAAGCTTCAGTATCGGGCCAAAGATATACATCAGTATGTAGCCAAAGATGGTCATACACAGAGAGATGATGTAGATGGTGCGCTTGGTAAATTTCTTAGACAACAGCGGAATGACCAACAGACCTACGGCAGAGCCGACGGCGCCGATGGTAGAGAACATGGACTGTGCCGTGGGCTTTTCCAATACATCGGTAAAGTAATACACGGCGGTGCCGCTGGTCAGGTACCAGCCGGCGTTGGAGAGCATGGCAAAGATCATAAAGATGACCAGTTGATCGTTATGCGCCACCACTTGGAACATTTTCTTAAAACTGAATTTCTCTTTATTTGCCTTGTAGATTACATGACGCTCTTTGGTGCTCAGCACGCAGATCAGGGAGAAGCATACCAGCGCCACGGCACAGATCAGTGCCCAGCGAGAAAAGCCGGAGGCGCTGTACCCCTTGTCGGTGGTGATACCGTCGGACAGTTTGGGCAGAATCAGCGGGGTCAGAATGGTAATCAGTCCCTGTCCGATACCGCTAAAGGTGCGCGCTACGGTGGCTACCAGGTTCCGATCCTTCGGGTCAGAAGTGAAAGAAGGCACCATGGACCAGTAGGGAATATCTGCCATGGTGTTGGTCATGCCCCACAGAATGTACATAAAGGCAATATACACATAGAGCCGGGTACCGCTCATGCCGAAGCTGGTGAACAGTAGGGTCAGCACAACGGCATTGGACAGCGCGCCGATGATGATCCAAGGGCGGTATTTGCCCATTTTGGTTTTGGTGTTGTCCACAATGGTGCCCATCATCGGGTCGTTAACGCCGTCCCAAATGCGCGCCAGCGGGGTGAGCAGCAGCAAAAAGCCCTCTTTCAGTCCCAGTACGCTTGACAGGTAGTAGGACAGGTACGAGTAGAACATACCGTAGCTTAGGTCCAGTCCCACTGCACCGATGCCGTAACCCAGCTTTTCACGCCAGGTGGTCTTGTATTCATCCATAAGCAGTCTCCTGTTTTGACTCAAAGTCCCCTTTGAGCATTATTTTTTACAATTATAGCATATATAGTGCACCCAGCGCAACAAATTTTAAAAAACGCACCAAACCTTGTGGAAAAAGTGGAGTAGTTACAAAAGAGTTACAAATCATTTAAGGGTTGACATATCCTTGGCTGCCCATTATAATAAGTACGAGTGGTGAGAGTTCCACTGAATTCCACTGTTTTTCATCACTGTCCCTAACCAAACCTGAGATTTGGGCGGGATTTCCCATAAATGCATTCTGTTTATCTTAGCTGAAAGGAGGCGCCGCTTGTGAATTTAGGTATCTTTGTGGGTACATATATGGACCAGAAGCTGGACAGCAAAGGGCGCCTTTCTGTTCCAGCCAAGTGGCGGGAACGCCTGGGAACGGAATTTTTTATGGTTTGTATGAACCTGCGGGGTAGCACCTGTATCAAATTGTATCCCCAGGATGAGTTTATGCACTGCGTGGAGGCGCTGGACGACGGTACCGCTAACGAAGTGTATGAGAAAAACAAAATTTTCTTCTCCAACGCAGAGGAGTGTACGCTGGACGCACAGGGTCGCTTTACGCTGAATGCCCGGCTGAAAGACTATGCCGGTATGGAAAACGGCTCTACCGTGATTATGCAAGGTCACAAGCGCACCATTGAGATCTGGACCAATGAGGGCTTCAACACCATGTTCAACGGCCTGCGGACGGATACCAACTTCCTGGATCTGATGGATGCCGGTAAAAAAGAGAAGCCGGCTTCAGAAGAGCAGACGGCAGGTGTATAAGATGGAATTTGTGCACAAGAGTGTGCTGTTTGCAGAGACGGTGGCAGCCATGCAGGCAACCCCGGGCAAATGGTTGGTAGACGGTACGGCAGGGGGCGGCGGTCACGCGCGCGCCATTGCAGAAAGCGGCTGCCACTTGCTGGCAGTGGATCAAGACCCGGACGCCATTGCGGTGTTGCACCGACGGCTGGACGATCTGCCTAATGTGACCATTGTACACGACAATTTTGCGAATATTAAAAACATATTGACCGACAGGGGTCTGAGCGGCATAGATGGTATGCTGCTGGATCTGGGAGTCAGCTCTTTTCAGCTGGATACGGCGGAGCGGGGCTTCTCCTTCCATCAAGACGCGCCGCTGGATATGCGTATGAGTAAGACCGGCCGCAGCGCCGCGGATGTGGTCAATACCTATGACGAGGCTGCGCTGGCGGATATTCTCTACCGCTATGGGGAGGAAAAATTCAGCCGCCGCATTGCCGCCAATATTGTAAAAGCCCGGCAGGAAAAGCCCATTGAGACTACATTCCAGCTGGTGGATATTATTAAAGCCAGTATGCCCCAGCGAGCCATGCGTGACGGTCACCCGGCTCGACGCTCCTTTCAGGCGATTCGCATTGAGGTGAACGGTGAACTGGATGTGCTGCAGCAGGCGCTGCACGACGCCTTTGACTGCTTGAACCCCGGTGGTCGGCTGGTGATCATTACCTTTCATTCCTTAGAGGATCGAATGGTGAAGAACGCTTTTGCCCAGTGGAGCAAGGGCTGCACCTGCCCCAAGGAATTCCCGGTGTGCGTGTGCGGTAATAAGCCCAAGGGCAAGGCGCTGAAGTCCGTTGCCCCCTCGGCGGCGGAGCTGGAGGAAAACCCTCGCGCTCGTTCCGCGCGGTTGCGGGTATTTGAAAAATACTAAAGAAGATTGTAAAAAATAAAAGATGTGGAAAGGTCGGTGAGCCGAAATGACAAACAGCAGCGATTTCAGACGGTATGCGTATTCTGCGGACGCTTCCTATGCGCTGGAGGCGTTTAACGCCCACAGAACTGCGGCGGCACCTGCCTATCAGCCGCCTCGGCGGCAAAGAAAGCGGGAACTGCGGGTGCACGAGAACACCCGCCTGAAAAGCGAGCAGCAGCTGCACACCGAAGGGCGTATGGCTGCCAAGCAGGCGGCAATCCTGGTGGTCAGCGTGCTGGTGACCCTGGGTATGCTGGGCGGCGTGCTCTTTACCTTTGCACAGAAGAATAAACTCAATCATGAAGTGGCAAGCATCAATCGCCAGATCAGCGAAGCGCAGAGCGAGAGCACGGCTGAACAGTCAGTTGGACGCCTTGGTCTCTGTGGAGATGATTGACCAATACGCCGTAGAAAAACTGGGTATGAGCAAAATGCAATCCGGTCAAATGCGCTATGTGGATGTGGACGCCTATATGCAGGCTCGTGCCAAGGCGCAAAAGACCCAGCCATCCCCCGGCGCTTATGCCCATGTGGTGCGGGAATAAGGAAAGAAGCATAAACGTATGATTGAGAGTTGGCAGCATTGGCTTCAACTCTCATAAGTATTTTATTCGGCCTGTCGAATGGGCATAAATCTGCGCTTATTGTGCAGAAAGGAGCATAAAACTGTGGCCATTTTCGGAAGAAAAGTGATGAACAATCGCATTACGATCCTGGGGATCGTTGTGCTGTTTTTGCTTTCTCTCGATGTGGCCCGTATTTTTTATCTGCAAGTGCTAAAGGGTGACGAATACGCCGCCAAGGCGGAGAGTCAGCAGCTGTCTGATACGGAGATACCGGCCATGCGCGGTACCATTTATGACAGCGACGGTAATATTTTGGCCCAGTCCGCTACGGTATGGACTGTGTATCTGGATCCGCTGAACATTAAGGAAAAGCAGCGTCCGGTACTGATCGCGGAGCTGACCAAGCTCTTTGACTTGGACGAAGAAGAAGCCAAGGCGTTGGAAGAAAAAACCCGACAAAAAAATCACTATGTGATTGTGCGGGAGCAGGTGGAGAATAATATTAAAAAGCAACTGGCGGATTTTATTGACAAGCAGGCAATGGCCAACTGCATTGGGATGGAGCAGTCCACCAAGCGATATTATCCGTACGGCTCGCTGGCCTCCAGTGTGATCGGCTTTACCGGCGCAGACGATCAGGGCTTGTCCGGTTTGGAGCAGAACTACAATGATCTGCTCACCGGTACGCCGGGACGGCTGATCACGGCTAAGGACGCCAAATCCAATAGTATTTCCGACGATTATGCCACCTCTATTGCTGCGCAGGACGGCGACTCTCTGATATTGACCATTAACCAGACCATTCAGTATTACCTGGAAAAGGGGCTGCGGGAGACCATGGAGCAGTACCGGAGCAAGGGCGCCTACGGTGTGGTGATGGACTGCAACACCGGCGCAGTGCTGGCAATGAGCTCTATGCCGGATTATGACTGCAACGAGCCGTACAAACTCACTTACGATAAGAACAAAAAAGCCATTAAGAAAATTAAAGACAAGACCAAAAAGAGTGAGGCAGAGAGCGCTGCCGTACAGAATCAGTGGCGCAATTTTACCGTGTCTGACACCTATGTGCCCGGCTCCGTGTTCAAAACCTTTATTGCCAGCGCTGCGCTGGAGGAAAAGGTGGTGAATTTGAACACCAGCTACACCTGTACCGGCTCCATTCAGGTAGAAGATTACAAAATGAACTGCCACTACCACGCCGGTCACGGCACACAGAATCTGACCCAAGGACTGGAGAACTCCTGTAATCCGTTCTTTATCACCATTGGCCAGCGGCTGGGCGTGCACAATTATTTCAAATATTTCCAGGGCTTCGGCTTTACGGATATTACCGGCATCGACCTGCCCGGCGAGGCCAGTCCCCAGTATTATAAAGAGAAGCAGTATGGCATTGTGGAATTGTCTTCCGCTTCCTTTGGCCAGACCAACAGCCTGACCCCCATTCAGGTGTGCACCGGATTGTGTGCCATTGCCAACGGCGGCACGCTGCTGAAGCCTTATGTGGTGTCTGAGGTGCGGGACGCAGACGGTAAAGTGGTACAAAAGAACAGCCGTACCGCTGTGCGCCAGGTGATCAGTGAGGATACCTCCAAAAAGGTCTGTAAGATGATGAAGGCCGTAGTGGATGAGGGCACCGGCAAGAATGGCTATGTGGCCGGTTACCGTGTAGGCGGCAAAACCGGTACTTCCACCAAGCTGGGCGAGTCCGCCACAGGGGAGAAAGACAAATATATTGTCTCCTTTGCTGCCATCGCCCCCTCCGATGACCCGCAAATTGCTATGCTGATTATTGTAGATGAGCCGAATGAGGATCTGGGCGGCGGCGCACTGTGCGCGCCTATCGCTTCTCAGGTAGTGGAACAGGCCATGACGGAACTGGGCGTAGAACCGGTTTATACCGACAGCGAACTGTCTGCATTGTCTACCGCCGTACCGTCCGTTACGGGCAAAACGGTGGAGAAAGCAAAATCCACTCTTTCTGAGCAAAAGTACAAGTACAAGGTGGTGGGCAGCGGCAAAACCGTGGTGGCACAAAGTCCCTCCGGCAATGATGTGATTCCGTCCGGCGGCACGGTGTGGCTGTACACGGAGAGCGGTAAGGAAAAGAAGGTAAAGGTGCCTAACTTTACAGGCTGCTCCGTGAGTGAGGCCAAGGCATTGGCGCAGGCTCACAACCTGAATATAGAGATCACCGGCAACGATTTGTCCTCCGGCAATGTAAAAGCCTATCGCCAAAGCGAGAAGCAAGGCTCTATGGTTGCCCAGGGGAAAGTGGTCGTTGTATCGTTCAAAAATACAGAGTCCGTTTTAGACTGACAGAAGGGAAGATCGCAATGAAAGTATCCGAATTGCTGCAGGGGATCCCCTGCACCGGCACCTACAACGATGTGGAGGTGCTGGATGTGACCCAGGACTCTCGGCTGGTGGAGCCGGGGTATCTGTTTGTGTGCATCAAGGGCGCCAGCTTTGACGGCCACGCCGTGGCGGCAGAAATGCTGGAAAAGGGCGCCGTTGCCGTGGTATGTGACCACGACATGGGGCTGCCCAGCCAGGTGATTACCCCCAATACCCGGGATGCCTATGCAACCATTTGTGCCAATTATTACGGCAACCCGGCAGAGAAGTTGCAGCTGATCGGCCTTACCGGCACCAACGGCAAAACCACCACCACATTCCTCATTAAGCAAATTTTGGAGAATGCAGGCAAAAAGGTGGGCCTCATTGGCACGGTGCAGAATATGGTGGGCAGCGAGGTTTACCCGGCCAAGTACACCACACCGGAGGCACACGAGCTGCAAAAGCTGTTTTCTTTGATGGTACAGGCCGGTTGTCAGTATTGCGTGATGGAGGTGTCCTCCCAAGCGCTGGCACAGGGTCGTGTAAAGGGACTTCACTTTGCACTTGCCGCCTTCAGCAATCTGACCCAGGATCATTTGGACTATCATAAGACTTGGGAAAATTACTTTAATTCCAAGCGTATTTTGTTTGAGAATTGCGACAAGGCCGTTACAAATGCAGACGACAAAAACGGCTTGAAGATTGTGGAGGGTCTGCCCTGTCAGGTGACCACTTATGCGGTGGATACCAACAGCGCCGACTATGTGGCAAAGAACCTGAACTTTAAGCCCAGCGGTGTGGAATACGAGTTGGTGGCACCGGAAAATATCGGTCGCTGTCATTGCCCCATTCCCGGCCGGTTTTCCGTTTATAATTCGCTGTGCGCCGCTACTTGTGCGCTGGAACTGGGCGTGCCGTTTGGCGATGTGCTCACCTCCATCAGCAAATCAAAAGGGGTAAAGGGCCGCATTGAAGTGGTACCTACCGATACAGACTTTACGGTGATCATCGACTACGCCCACTCACCGGACGGACTGGAGAATATCATTTCTTCTCTGCGGGAGATCGCAACCGGTCGCATTATGACCCTGTTTGGTTGCGGCGGTGATCGGGATAAGACCAAGCGTCCTAAGATGGGACGGATTGCGGCAGAGTTGTCCGATTTTTGTGTGGTTACTTCGGATAATCCTCGTAGCGAGAATCCCCACGCCATTATTGAAGATATTTTAGTGGGTATGCAAGGCATCTCCACGCCTTATGTGGTTGTAGAAAACCGCAAGGAGGCCATTGCCTGGGCACTGCATCACGCGGAGCCGGGAGACATTGTGCTGTTGGCGGGCAAAGGCCATGAAACCTACCAAATTCTGCCTACGGGCACCATTCATTTTGACGAAAGAGAAGTCGTGGCAGAGATCCTCGGCGCCGAGAAAGAATGAAAGCATTTACTTTACAGGAAGCGGCGGCAGCCTTAGGCTTGCCCCAAATGCAAGCCCAGGCCATCTTGGCTGATGTTTGCACGGATACAAGAAAAATACAGCCCGGCAGCCTGTTTGTCTGCTTGCGGGGGGAACGGTTTGACGGCCATTCCTTTGCATCTCAGGCGGCCAAGTTAGGTGCGGCGGCGCTCTTGGTGGATCACCCGGTAGACGCGGATGTGCCCCAGCTGGTGGTAACGGATACCGGCAAGGCGATGCTCCAGTTGGCCGGCTGGTATCGGCGGCGTTTTCAGCTGCCGGTGGTGGGTCTGACCGGCTCCGTGGGCAAAACCACCACCAAGGAGTTTATCGCTCTGGTGTTGGGTGCCAAGTATAATACCTTAAAGACACAGGGCAACCTGAACAACGAGATTGGTGTGCCTCAAATGCTGTTCCGCTTGGAGGACAGCCACACGGCGGCGGTCATTGAAATGGGCATGAACCATTTTGGCGAGATCAGCCGTCTGACCCGGGCGGTGGCGCCCACTGTGGGACTGATCACCAACATTGGCGTGTCCCACATTGAGAACCTGGGTTCCCGGGCGGGAATTTTGCAGGCAAAACTGGAAATACTGGAGGGGATGGCACCGGATGCGCCCCTGATTGTAAATACTGATAATGATATGCTGCGCACGGTCAAGCTGGGGGACCGTCCGCTTTTGACCTTTGCCATTGACGATCAAAGCGCAGATTTTACTGCTACGGATATTGCAGAGCAAGGGAGCACCACCACTTTTACGGTGCACCACAGCACCTTTACCCAGCCGGTAACCATTCCCACTGTGGGTATACATAATGTTTATAACGCCCTGGCGGCTATGGCTGTGGGCTATGTGACAGGGGTGGACCCTGCGGCTGCTGCGGCAGCCCTGGCAAACTATGTGCCTGCCGGTATGCGCCAAAATTTGGTGCAGGTGGGCGGTGTGCAGGTGATTGAGGACTGCTATAATGCCAGCCCGGACTCCATGCGCGCGGCATTGCAAACCCTGGGCAAGCTGCCGGTGCACCGCCGCTATGCGGTGCTGGGAGCCATGCTGGAGCTGGGAGATTACGCCAAGGAGGCACACACCCAAGTGGGCAAGATGGCGGCAGAGAATGGCATAGACGGCGTGCTGGCCTATGGGGCAGACGCTGCCTATATTGTAGACGCGGCCAAGCAGGCGGGGCTGGAAAACGCCCGATGGTTTGACACAAAAGAGGCGCTGGCGCAGTCACTGGCGCAGCAGGTACAACCCGGTGACGGTGTGCTCTTTAAGGGCAGCCGTGGGATGCACCTGGAGGATGTAATGCACACGGTGTATGAAAGGTGGGAGAAGGCGTAATGTCTATTGTATCTGTTCTGATCAGTTTGGTGGTGGCCTTTGCCGTCACTGCAGGGCTGGGGTTCGTGATTATTCCCTGGTTGCGCAAGCTGCACTTTGGTCAAACCATTTTGGACATTGGCCCCGTGTGGCATAAGAAAAAGCAGGGCACGCCCAATATGGGCGGGTTGATGTTTATTATCGGGATCATTGTGGCCTTTATTGTAGGCGCCTTGACCCTGCACTTTTCCGGCGGGTCGCTGGAGAGTGCCTACTCCGAACTGCTCCCCGGGCGGGAGATCATTCTGCTGGTGGCGGGTCTGTGCCTGGCCCTCGGCAACGGGATTGTAGGCTTTACCGACGATTTTATCAAAATCAAGCTGAAGCGCAACGAGGGCCTGTCTGCTAAGCAGAAGTCTCTGGGTCAGCTGATTGTGGCAGTGGGATATGTGGCGACCCTGTGGTTCTCCCACAATACGGTGTGGTACTTGCCTTTTGCCGGTTCCGTGAACTTTGAGCGCAATTTCGGCACCGGACTGCTGTTTTGGGTGCTGTCCATCTTTATCATTTACGGCACGGTAAATTCCGTGAATTTAACCGATGGCATCGACGGCCTTTGCTCCTCGGTGACCGCCACCGTAGCCATTGCCTTTATCTATTTTGGTATGTACTGCGGTTACACGGGTATGTCCATTTTGGCGGCAGCTATTTTGGGCGGTGTGTTGGGCTTCCTGTGCTGGAACTGGAACCCGGCCAAGACCTTTATGGGCGACACCGGCAGCCTGTTCCTGGGTGGTTTGGTTGCAGCTTTAGGCTACTGTATCAAGTGCCCGATTTTGCTACTGCTTTTCGGTATCGTTTATGTGTGCGAGACCATGAGCGATATTATCCAGATCGGTTACTTTAAGATCACCCACGGCAAGCGTATTTTCAAAATGGCGCCTATTCACCATCACTTTGAGATGTGCGGCTGGAAAGAAAAGAAGATCTGCGTTGTGTTTTCGCTGGTAAATGCCGCCGGATGTATTCTCGCTTTGGTGCTGCTGATTAAGGGCACCTTCGGAAAATAAGATTTGAAGAAAGAACAGAAAGGAGCATTCTGTGGCTTACCACGCAGATAACGCATTGCCTTCCCACAGCGAAGGGGAACGGGTGCTGCCCATGCAAAAAGGCGGCAAACAGCGCCTGAAAAAAAGTGATATTTGGGTCACCGGCTCCTTTGATGTGCCTTTTTTGGCGCTGTCTTTGCTGCTGCTCACCATTGGGCTTGTGATGCTTTTTTCCGCCTCCTATGCCTATGCTTTTTATAATGATGATGGCAACAGCTATGCTTATATCAGCCGCCAGCTGATTTTTGCAGTTGTGGGCCTGGTGGCGATGTTTATTCTATCCAAATTGAATTATAAGGTGATCCAGGCGGCTACTGTGCCGCTGCTGCTGGTTACATTGGCGCTGCTGTGTTTGGTGCTGGTGTACCACACAAATCTGCGGGGCTTTCGCCGTTGGATCCCCCTTGGTCCCATTACTTTTCAGCCGTCGGATCTGGCCAAGTTCACCATCTCGGTGGTGCTGGCCAATTATATCAGTCGGTACTACCACCAAATGCGCAAGTTTAAGTACGGCTTTGTGTATCCCATTTTGGTCATAGCTGTGTTTTGCGGGCTGATCTACTTAGAGCATCACATGTCCTGCACCATTTTGATCTTTCTCATCGGTGCGTCGCTGATGTGGGCCGGGGGCAGCAACTGGAAGTTGTTTGCCATCGGCGTTGGTATTGTGGCAGCTGTGGCGGTGCTGGTGGTGGTCAATCCGGAGTTGCTGGAGAATTACGCCGGCGAGCGCATACGCGCCTGGCTGGATAAAAGCTACTCGCCGGATGATCTGCGCTGGCAGACCAACAACTCCCTGTATGCCATTGGCTCCGGCGGTCTGTTTGGCACCGGGCTGGGCAATTCCAAGCAGAAGTACCTGTATGTGTCTGAGCCGCAAAACGACTTTATCTTTTCTATTGTATGTGAGGAACTTGGCTTTGTAGGCGCTGCGTTTATTATTCTTCTGTTTGGGCTTTTGGTGTGGCGCGGTGTTGATATTGCCAAAAAGTGCCCCAATCGGTTCGGCTCCCTACTGGTGCTGGGTATTATGGCTCAGATCGGGTTTCAGGTGGTGCTGAACATTATGGTGGTCACAGATACCATTCCCAACACGGGTATTGCTCTGCCGTTCTTCAGTTACGGCGGCACAGCACTGATCCTGTTGCTGGGCGAGATCGGCGTGGTGCTCTCCGTATCACGCAAAAACAATCAAAGAGTGGAGGTAAGCGAATGAAGCTCCTGTTTGCCACCGGCGGTACAGCCGGTCATATTAACCCGGCTTTGGCTGTGGCTTCCTACCTAAGAGAAAAATATCCAGAGGCAGAATTTTTGTTTGTCGGCACGGCGGACCATATGGAAAGCCGTCTGGTGCCTGCTGCCGGGTTTGATTTTAAGACCATTCAGATCAGCGGCTTTCGCCGTTCCTTTTCACCGGCGGCCATTGCCCACAATGTGCGCACGGTGGCCTGGCTGATGAAAAGCGAAAAGAAATGTAAACAGATCCTCACCGACTTTCAGCCGGATGTGGTGGTGGGCTTTGGCGGTTATGTCAGCGGTCCAGTGCTGCAACAGGCGGTGAAGCTGGGCATTCCCACTTGTATTCACGAGCAAAACGCCTACCCAGGCATCACCAATAAGACCTTGGCCAAAACGGTGGATCGGGTTATGCTGACGGTAGAGGACGCTGCCAAGCACTTAACGCCGAAGAATCCGCCGGTGGTCACCGGTCTGCCGGTGCGCGGTCAACTCCTGTGTGCCGATCGGGCGGCTGCCCGGGCAGGACTGGGCATACCGGACGGTCAAATGTTGGTGCTGTCCTTTGGCGGCTCTCTGGGCGCTAAGCCCCTGAATGAGGCCATGCTGCCCATTCTTCTGCGCCATGCAGAGGACGGCAGCTGTTACCATATTCATTCTGTGGGCACCAACGGCGGCGAATATTTAGAGAAGTTTGCGCAGGCGGGCTTCACCGATGGCCGCAAAGGCACGGTGGAAGTGCGCCAGTATATTGACAATATGGATGTATGTATGGCGGCGGCGGATTTGGTGATCGGCCGTGCCGGCGCCTCCTCTCTGTCTGAGATTGAGGCTATGGGCAAGGCGTCCATTTTAATTCCCTCGCCTTATGTGGCAGAGAATCACCAGTTCCACAACGCGATGGCGCTGGTAAATCGTAATGCCGCCCGTATTTTGGAGGAGAAGGACTTGTCCGCAGATACCTTGTCTGCCATGATGGACGAGTTGCTTTCCGATAAAGAAAAGCTGTTTGAAATTGAGCGTAATGCCAAGGCGATGTCTGTGGCTGACGCTCGCAGCCGCATTGCCGATGTAATCCTGGACCTGGCAAAGGCAAAATAACCCGATACACCCAAAGTCCCCTCCTTGCATAGTATGGCAAGTACGAGGGTGATGGAATGGAACAGTATGTAATCGAGGGTCAGACCAAACTCCGGGGCGTGCTGCCGGTGCACGGCGCCAAGAACGCAGCGCTGCCTATTTTAGCCGGCACGCTGCTGGTACCCGGGGTGTGTGAAATACATAATTGCCCGGCGCTGTCCGATGTGGCGGCGGCCGCTGCCATTTTGCAGTCTTTGGGCTGCCGGGTGCAGCAGGAGCCGGGGGCAGTGACCGTAGACGCTACGACGATGAGCGGCACCTGTATTTCCGAAGAAATGATGCGTACCATGCGCTCCAGCATGCTGTTTTTACCGGCGATTCTCAGTCGGGCAGGCAGCGCCACCGTATGTTATCCCGGTGGGTGCGATATTGGACTGCGACCCATTGATTTGCACCTGTCCGCTCTGCGGCTGCTGGGTGCTCGGGTCACAGAGGACGGCTGCTGTATGCACTGCACGGCGCCCGGTGGCCTGGTGGGTTGTCCCATACATTTGCCGTTCCCCAGCGTAGGTGCCACAGAGTGCGTGATGCTGGCGGCCTGTACCGCCAAGGGCGTGACTACCTTAATGAACGCAGCGCGGGAGCCGGAGATCGGTGATCTGGCAGACTTCTTAAATGCAGTGGGCGGCAAGGTGCTGGTAGATGGCAACGGCACGGTGACCGTTGAGGGTGTACCGTCGCTCCACGGCACGGCGCATACCGTGATCCCGGATCGGATCGTGGCGTCAACATATATGAGCGCTGCGGCCATTACCGGGGGTAAACTGTTGCTGCGGCAGGTGCGCACGGCGCATTTGGCACCGGTACTGCCGGTGTTTCAGGAGATGGGATGTGACCTGCGCCTGGACGGCACAGATCTATTGATCACAGCGCCGGAGCGGCTGCGCGCCTTTAAGCGGCTGACCACCATGCCGTATCCGGGATTTCCCACAGACAGCCAGGCAGTGCTGGCCGCCGCAGCTGCCACTGCTCGGGGCACATCTGTGATTTGTGAGAATATATTTGAAAATCGATTTCGTTATCCCTGCCAGTTGCAGCGCTTTGGCTGTGACATTGCTGTTAGCGGCAAAACGGAGGTAATTCGCGGCGTGCCTACGCTCCACGGGGCAAAGGCAGAGGCGACGGACTTGCGTGGCGGTGCCGCCTTGGTGGTGGCTGCATTGGCTGCTGCCGGTACTTCCACCATCAGCGAAATTCATCATATTACCCGCGGGTATGAGGACTTGCCGACCGTACTCACTGTGGTAGGGGCAAATATCAAGAGGACGAATCATGAAACAAAGGACACCAGAACCGCCTGAACAACGGCGCAGCGCTTACTTGGACAACGGGCTGGAGCCGCCGAAGCTGTATCGCCCATCATCA
>ENA-OPVV01001333-OPVV01001333.1-human-gut-metagenome-genome-assembly--contig:-NODE-1333-length-18365-cov-4.035882_pt1 | contig 18365 bp, 16 predicted proteins | sample MGYA00241500_ERZ501992 | MGnify/ENA primary metagenome ERZ501992 (study PRJEB25962, sample SAMEA2043052) | human gut metagenome | biome: human gut; feature: human-associated habitat; material: faeces...
TCAGGCGTCTTTCTTTGTCTCTTGACTTTTTCATTTTTTATTTATTTTGCCTTTTATTTTAAAAAATTATTGGTCATTATTTCCATGTTATAATCCTTTCTTTTGTCTTTCTTTTTGCAAAATAGGCATATTCTTTATTCTTTCTGTCACTTTTATCAATCAAAAATCACATTAAAATCCACAGCTAATTCTTTTTTTTAGGTAAGTTCACGTTTTTTTTAGAAAAAAACAACAAATTATACATTAGCTCTTGAATGTTTTTCCTATTGAAGTATAATTGTTGAACAAATAGATTCTTGTATTGGGAGGTTTTTTCTATGTCATATCATTATCTTATCGACATTGCGTTGATTCTTCTGACAACAAAAGTTTTTGGAATGATCACCAAGAGACTGCAAATGCCGCAGGTTGTGGGTGCGTTGATTGCAGGTCTTGTCATGGGTCCGGCAATGCTCAATATTATTCACAGTACCGAGTTTTTGTCTCAGGTTTCGGAGCTGGGCGTTATCGTTATGATGTTTACCGCAGGTCTGGGAACCAGCCTGAATGACTTGAAGCAGACCGGAAAAGCAGGTTTTCTGGTTGCACTGTGCGGTGTTATCGTACCTTTAATTGGCGGTACCATCCTTTCCCTCTTCTTCAATACATCCACCGATCCAAACGCATTTATGCAGAACGTATTTATCGGTGTTGTTCTGACCGCAACTTCTGTTTCCATCACTGTTGAAGCGCTCAAAGAAATGGGAAAACTCAACACTGTTGTTGGTAATACCATTCTTGCAGCAGCACTGATCGACGACGTTCTCGGTTTGATTGCTCTGACCATCGTTACCAGCATCGGCGGTTCGGCAGATGCAAACCTTCTGGTTGTTCTGCTCAAAATCGTTGCATTCTTTGTTCTGGTTGTTGTTGTTGGTATTGTGGTTAAAAAAGCAATGGATTGGTACATTGCAAACGTTCATTCCACCGACCTGCAGCGTTATCCAATCTTTGCCTTCATCCTGTGCCTGATTCTTTCCTTCTGTGCAGAGGAATTCTTCGGTGTTGCCGATATCACCGGTGCATTTGCAGCTGGTCTTATCATCTCCACCACCTCCAAAGCAAAATATATCGAGCTCAAATTTGCTCCTCTTTCTTACCTGCTTCTGACTCCAATCTTCTTTGCAAGCATTGGTCTGAAGGTAGAACTGCCTGAAATGAATGCTACCATCGTAATCTTCTCGATTCTGTTGGTTGTTGTTGCTGTCCTGACCAAATGGATCGGTTGTGGACTGGGTGCAAAACTGTGTGGTCTGAAAGGTCATCAGTGTGAACAGATCGGTGTCGGCATGGTTTGCCGTGGTGAGGTTGCCCTGATCGTTGCAGACAAAGGTGCTGCTCTTGGACTGATGCCGGAAGTATTCTTTGGTCCTGTCATCATCATGGTTGTTGCAACCACGATTCTGACCCCAATCCTTCTCAAATTTGCTTACCGCAAGAGCGATGCTTACGAAGATATGCAAGAAAGCTCTCTGGTCGACCGTTACGACGAAGTCGAACAGCTCGATTACATTGGCGAGAGCCTGATCCGTGCTAACGAGCATATGATGAAAAAAGGCAAAAAAGCCGAAAAAGCTGCTTCTGAAACAAAGAAGTAACATAATATAAAACCCAAAAGAGGGGTTCGATCTGATGATCGAATCCCTCTTTTTTTCTATATTTTGCTTATACTACCTGGAACAAATAGAACTTCAGATAGTTTGTCTCCTCCACATTCCACAGAATCGGATGGTCTGGAGACTGCTGTCTTGCTTCAATCTGACGCAGGGAAACTCCCGCATCTGCTGCTGCCTGGTGCAGCATCTTGACAAACAGCTGCTCGGTCATAAAATGAGAACAGGAACAGGTCGCAAGATATCCTCCACGAGGCAAAAGTCGCATTGCACGCAGATTGATTTCCTTATATCCACGCATTGCACTTTCCACTGTCTGTCTGGACTTGGTAAATGCCGGCGGGTCAAGAATGATAAAATCAAACTTTCCGTACCGGTTGATCATCTCTCCCTCAGAAAGCTTCGGAAGCAGGTCAAACACGTTGGCTGCCAGATACTCTACCGTTCCATCCAGCCCATTTGCCTTTGCATTTTTCTGCGCCATCTCGACAGCCGACTCGGAAATATCCACACTCAGCACATACTCCGCGCCGCCCTTCGCTGCGTTCAGGCCAAAGGAACCTGTGTGGGTAAAGCAATCAAGCACCCGTTTTCCGCGGCTTAATTTTGCGACCGCAAGGCGGTTGTATTTCTGGTCCAGGAAGAATCCGGTTTTCTGTCCATTCTCAAAATCGACCGCATAGGTGATTCCATTTTCGGTAATGGTTGTCTCGGTAGAATCTGGAATCGGATATCCTTCCAGCGGGAAAAAGCCTTTGTACTGTTCCATTCCTTCCAGCTCTCGGATTGCCACATCGTTGCGCTCGTAGATTCCGCGAATCGGCTGGTTATCCTGTGCAAAGATCTTTGCCAGAAGTTCAAACAGCATCTTTTTGCGTTTTTCGATACCCAAGGACAGAACCTGTGCTACCAGGATGTCGCCAAAGCGGTCTACAGTCAATCCTGGAAAGCTGTCTGCTTCTCCAAAAATCAGGCGACAGTTGGAAAAATCGTCTCCCATAACAGTTTTACGGTAATCAATCGCATGACGAAGACGTCTCTCAAAAAATGCTTCATCAAATTTATCGTTCGCATTGCGGGAAATCAGACGAACACGGATTTTACTGTTTTCGTTTGCAAATCCGGTTCCCAAATAGCTTCCCTTCTGGCTGACAACATCCACCAGCTCTCCATTTTCAAATGGCTGTGCTTCGGTAATCTCATTAAAATAAACCCACGGATGTCCTTTGATAATGGCGTGTTCTGCCTTTTTGCTGACCTTTACCTGCGGGTATTCCCTTGCCTGTTTCATCTGCGTCCTCCTTATCAAACACTTTTCTTCTGCTGATTATTTTATCAGATCTTTTGGCTCTTTTAAAGGGAATCCATTAAAATTTGTGTCGATAAAAGAATTTCCCTGTGTATTTCCTGGGAAATTTCTTTTCCTTTCCGATTAGACTTCCAAAAAATTTTAAGATTTCTTTGAATCTATGCTCTTTTCTTCATAAAATATCTATATTTTTCCCCTGTTCTTATTTAAAAAATCAGGCTACAATAAAAAAGAAGCGCTCAAAAAGGACGATTTTTTGCCCTAAAATGGCATGATTTCTATGTCAATTCTGTAATAAATCTTGAATCTGAGCGCATAAACGCTTATAATAAGTAATGCTATTGTAAAAAAGATGTTGTAACTTTTTAAATTGGGAAAGGAGCGGATGTCCGGTGTCGAATCCGGAAAACAGTAAGAACAATAAAAAATCTGCTTCCGGTCTTCCTGAAAGTTTTTCCGCATTGATTTCTTTGCTTTATGCCGTATGTTATCTCGTTGGCGCGAGAATTATTCGATATTACCGCCGCTTAAGGCGTATCGTCAGATTAAATTGCCTTCATATTAAATGGGCAGTTCGGCGTTTTTATTTTGATCTCAAGGAACAACGTTCAGCCGCAGCTCCATCGAAGGGGTATTGGAAACGGGAATGGAAAAAAGCCTTCTCGCAAACCCGCGATGCACTGCATGACTGGAACAAACATCGCAAGCAGCCTGATTCGGGGCTGCATCTTGATGAACTGCTGAAAGCCTTTTTCCCGTCGCTGCGCAAACTTGCCGGCACGGTCAATTATATTCTCCCTGTTGCAGGGATGATCGTTCTGATCTCCACCATCCACCATTTTTCTACTCTGACCTTTGGTCTTCGTGTCCAGTACAACGGAGAACACATCGGTTATATCCTTTCGGAATCTGACTTCTCCGAAGCAGAAGCCAAGGTAAAGGAACGTATCGTCAATGAGGCATATCTTCCACCCGAAGACAGTGTCCCGATCTACTCTTTGGAAGTGGTTGAGGAAGACCAGATTTCCGATCAAAGCATTTTGATTAACAACATTATCCGTGCTTCCGGCAACGAAATCGAAGAAGCTGCCGGTCTTTACGTGGACGATGAATTTATCGGTGCAGTAAAAGACGGTGACACCCTCCTGCTCAGTTTAAAAGCCCGCAAAGAAGGAACCTACCAGCCGGGTATGACCGAAGAGGAGTTAGAAAAACTGTTTGCACCAGCAGAAGAGACAAGCACTGAGGAAGAATCTTCTTCTGAGGAACCAACCCCTTCCGATCAGACAGAATCTTCCGAATCTTCTCAGCCAGAACAGGAAGAGACTCCTGCTGCAGAAGAAACACCAGCTGCTGAGGAATCTGCTGCACAGACCTATACCATTCAGGAAGGCGACACCCCTTGGGATATTGCCAACAAGTTTGACCTTTCTGTCGATGAACTAATTGCATTAAATCCTGAGGTTAGCCAGACCATGCTGGTCGGTGAAACTCTGGTCGTTTCGGCGGGAAGCTCTTCTGCAAGTGCTTCTTCCGAAAATACTTCTTCTGATTCTCAGCCAGAACAGACTGAAGAAACAGAAGAACCGGAATCGACCTCCAGCACTGCCCAGACAGAACAGACCTATACCGTACAGGAAGGTGATACTCCTTGGGATATTGCCAACAAGTTTGATCTTTCTGTCGATGAGTTAATTGAGTTAAACCCAAGCATCACCGATTCCATGCTGATCGGCGATACCCTTATCATTAAAGCTGGAACTTCTTCGACCTCTTCGGAAACATCTGCAGAGGAAGAAACCGAAACCAGCTCTGAGTCCACCGACTCTGAAACTGCTGCGGAAGAATCTGATTCGGAAGAGCAGACACAATCTTCCACAACAACTTCCAAAACAAGCCCGCTTCCTCCAATTACTGAGGAAGGCGTTACTTTGGACAGTGAGGTTGTCAGCTTTGTACAGGATATCCGCGTAGAAAAAGGATTATATCCAGTTTCCTCTGTGGAATCTTTAGACAGCATCAATGCTAAACTGGACACCGTTGTCGAAGGCGAGCAGACCTACACCATTCAGGAAGGCGATACTACCTGGGATATTGCCAACAAATTTGACATCCCAACCGAGACACTTCTGAACCTGAATCCAGAGGTCAGTCAGTCCATGCTGGTCGGCGAAACCTTTGTAATCTCGCAGGAACAGCCATTCCTGCAGACCAAGGTTGTCCGCACCGTTACTCAGGAGCAGGAAATCCAGTTCACCACCGAAACCGAGGTGGACCAGAACAAGGAATCCAGCTATGAAAAGGTTGTTCAGGAAGGTAAGAACGGCTTGAAAGAGGTTACCACCGAAATTACCTATATCGATGGATATGAGACCGAACGAACTGTTACCGCAGAAACCACTCTGGTGGAACCTGTTACTGCAAAGGTTGTTGTCGGTTCGCTTAAGAGCTCGTCCTCTTCTCCATATAATTTCAATGGCTCTGGTACCAACTCTACTCAGAGCAATGTCGGCGGTTATATCTGGCCGGTTGATGGCGGTTATATTTCCTGCCCAATCTGGGGTTACAGCGGTCATACTGGTACTGATATTGCAGCTCCTGCTGGAACTACCATCTGGGCTGCAAAAGCCGGAACAGTCGCTTATGCTGGCTGGTCCAACGGTTATGGATACAATGTTCTGATCAACCATGCGGATGGTACCAAGACCCGATATGCACACTGCAGCAGCCTTGCTGTTTATGCAGGTCAGCAGGTATCACAAGGACAGGTTATCGGCTATGTCGGTCGTACCGGATGGGCAACCGGAAACCACTGTCACTTTGAAATTATCAGTGGTGGTTCTTATCTGGATGCACGAAACTATATCGGATAACATCTCTAAAAATAAACAGGATGGATGCAGATGCATCCATCCTGTTTTTGTATATTCCCCTGCATTTTGTACATCCTCTTTTAATGTAAAAAGGAGGAATTCATTTGCAGATTAAATCGTTATCCTGGCAAACACGCCGCAAGCTGCGCTGGTTTTGGGAAAGTTTTTTTGTCAGCGCCATGTTCTTACTCTTTTTGACTGCGTTTTTTTATGTGGCGTCCGGACAGGAAAGCTCCATTCAGCAGCCGGTTCTTTCGGTGAGTATCTCATCTTCAGAAAAAGTCTCTCAGGAAAAGGAAAAACGCCCGAATCAAGATCCGGACGTTTTCTCTATGAGTTTCCTTGGATGGAATTGGAAGATTTCTGCTTCTGAGTTTCTGGAAATCTCTGACAAGGCTTCCAGAATATATCATAACTATGGTATTTTAATTCCTGCCAGATATCGCGCTCCTGCAGAAGGTTTCTGGCTTTTGTGGCAGCTTGCTTCCTAATTAGAAGGATTTTTTGCTGACGATTTTAATGGAAATATGAATGGACACCATAACCATCAGTACAATCAGAACAATCAATGCTGCCAGCATCAAAGCCAGCATTCCGCCTGTCGGGATCATTCCTGCCTCGGATAGAGCTATAGTAAGGCCCATCATAATACCGAACGGAATCAGCATCGTTAGGAGATAAAGCATTCTGCCTTTCTGCATCCCAAACTTATATGCAATCGGGATAATGACCGCGGTGGTGTATCCCTGCATACACAGGGATACCAGCAGCATGAGTCCGCACCGAGCAGCTCCACCCAGAATCAGGGTGTAAATCGAAGAAATACCCAGCAGTATCAGGGAAGTGATACCAAAAGCTGCATATCTTGCCAGCACGATCTGTTTATGGGTCACCGGCAGAATACTCCTGTACTGGTCCCAGTGATAATATTCATCGTAGGTAAAGAGGTTAAACAGGTAACTGATTCCCATTACACAGATAATTATCGCTCCGGTTTCTGGCTGGTCCATAAATCCCCAGATTGCTGCAAAGGCAAAAAATACAAACAGAATACTCTTGAGCAGCTTTCTCATCGAAAGAAAATCGTTTAAAATAAGCCCTTTCATAAAGACCCTTCTTTCTGGCTTGTTACTACTTGTCCGAACACAGCATCAGCATCAACTCATCCAGATTGATCGGGTCAACCAGAATTTCTGGATACTGTCGGCTGAATGCCGCCCTATCGCTGACGAGTGCTTCGCTGTCATATTTTCCATGCTTCTTTTTGAGGACAAACTGGCTGTCAATAGCATCCATGGTCGCTTTATCTGCCTTTGCAATGCCGTATCCATAAATGATATTATCCTTATTTTCACACAGCATCAGTTTTCCCTGATGGATAAAGGTGATGTAGTCCGCCACCTTTTCCAGATCGCTTGTGATATGGGAAGAAACCAGAACCGAATGCTCGCCATCCGAAATAAAATCGAGGAAAATATCCAGAATCTCTGCACGGACCACCGGGTCCAATCCACTGGTCGGTTCATCCAGAATAAGAAGCTTTGCGTTGTGGCTCAATGCCACTGCAAGAGAGAGCTTCATCTTCATGCCACGGGAAAAATCCTTTAGCTCCTTTTTGTCCGGCAGGGCAAACTTTTGAAGATACTCCTCATATTGTTTTTGATCCCAGTTTTGATAGATGCCCTTCATGATTCTGCCCAGATGGGAAACAAAGAGAGTCTGGGCAAAGGGAAGCTCATCGAAAACAACGCCGATGTCCTCCCTGTCTTTTGCGCTGCATCCTGCATGCCCAAAGACGAAAATACTTCCACTGTCCGGCGAGGTCATTCCCAAAATCAGCTTCATGGTGGTGGATTTGCCCGCACCATTTTCTCCGATGAGACCCATAATTGCCCCCTTCGGCAGGGAAAACGAAACGTCCGAAAGAGAAAACTGCGGATAACTTTTGCAAAGATGATTAACTGTAAGAATCATATCTTCCATACTTCTGACCCCTTTTCTTCGATTTATTCCTCATACAAAAGGGAAAGCATCTCCTTAAGTTCCTCCAGATCAATCGAAGCTGCTTTTGCCTGATCGACTGCACATTGCAGCGCTCCTTCTACCTTTTTGCGCTGTTCCTCCCGCATGAGTTCCAGATTCTTTGGTGCCACAAAGCACCCTTTTCCTGCTACCGTTACGACAAAACCGTCCCGCTCCAGATCTTCATATGCTCGTTTGGTGGTAATCACGCTGATGCGCAGGTCTTTTGCCAGTGCCCGCATGGAAGGAAGCGCTTCCCCTTCCTGCAGTTCTCCGTTCAAGATACTGTTCTTGATCTGCGCGGTGATCTGTTCATAAATCGGTTTGCCGCTGGAATTGCTGATTATCAGATTCAAAAAATCACCGTTCCTTGCTGTCCGTATATACTGTATATATCGTATATATACAGTATCACACTATTTTGCCGCTGTCAATAGGTTTTTGCGGTAAACATAAAAAAGTTCGGACAAAATCCGAACTTTTTTATTATTCATTATATTTTATTATTCATTGTATTTAAGAAACAGTTACTGTTCTAAACCATTTAAATGCTGCTGAACCTGGTGTCTGGTAATTTTCTCCAAAGTCACATATTTGATAGTTATCTGTATAGTTGGAATCCATTAAATACATCTGTTCTGTTCCACCGCTCATTCTATATCCACATAAAACAATTGCATGTCCGGCATCGTCAGAAACTCTTGACCATGATGTATACAAGGGTTGATTTGAGTTAATATATGGTTTTACTTTATCGTAGGTCAATTTTGTTGTAGAGGAGGTGGTCAAATCAGGACAATAACTCTCAATATAATCCCTCACTTCTGGAATCCCTGCCGCTGTAGAACCATTATTATTGTTTTTTCTATCTTCAATTAACTCATCCATTAAGGTTTCCGCATACGATGTATTAGTTTTCCCATCTTTATAATAATCAATGCAAGATGCTGTTGTCGCAGCCCAGCATACACCGCGTCCACCAACCGAGCGATTTTTTAATTTTGCTACACTTAACTTTTTTGCTGTTGCTCTTTCCTCCAACTGGCTGAGCGGTTCTGTCAAATTCATCGAATCCACAGCAATATCGGTAATCTCTACGACTTCTCCATCTAAAGTCTTATATCGTGACTGAGAGAGATTTTGAACCTGTTCTTTGATTTGAGTTGGATCTCCCAACACCTCTTCAAATAAAATGGTTACTGTATTATAGCTGTCTACCGCATAAATTGCATCCTGAGACGCAATTACACGGATGGGATTTTCTGCGGAAAGCTCCAACTGGTTCAGCGGTCTTGCTAAATAGTCATAGCCTGACTGGATGTGATAACTACCATCATCATCTACAACTACAGCATAAAGGCGCTCAATTTTATCTTGGTATAAAACAGGAAAATAATAAACTTCCGTACTCATTCCTGTATCATACAAAGTGATATCAAATCCAGACCCTAATTTTAATTCAGAAGCTTTATCTACTAAACCCATTGCATCTGCCCAGCTGATATTTTCTAATTCAAATCGACTCTTTGCATATTTGGTAACCTCCTGCGGAACAGGATTTGAGAAGATATAGCGTCCATCTTCTCTACTTTCTCCAACGACCAAACCTTCAGCAGAACACAAAATCGAACAAGATAGAAGCATCATTACAATCAGAAAGAAACTGAAAAACTTTTTCATAACAAAATACCTTCCTTTCATTTTACTATACTGTTACGAAATTTTCTAGTATAAAATCATCACATTTTTCTCACCTTTTTCATTTTATTCTATAATATAAATATATAAAATATATTGGACATAATCAAGGTAAAATAATTACAAATATAAATGTTATCATTGTGAACATTCCTTAAATATCTGTCGAAATTTATAATTACCTGTCGTATTTACTCTTACAAAAATAATTTTCAGGACTTTTGTAGAAAAATTCATCTTTGGGTGGTATACTGGAAATCAAGGCATTTTATGCAGAAACTGCACTACAGAGCAACATCTTCTCATTATTTACTCTAAACGAAAACCATCCTACTATTTACTCATCCTTTTTTGGGAGAATGACGCCTTGCGGCATTCTCGAGGGGATGGGACACAGACCTAATTTTTATAACAAACTAAAACCATCCCCTTTTTTTAGGAGAATAACACCTCGCGGCATTCTCGGGGGAATGGGATGCAAACTCAATTTTTTCGACAAACTAAAACCATCCCCTGGAGGTATCTATGAAACGTATTATCAGTGACAAGCCCTATCTGATTTTGCAGCTGCTTTCTATTGTTGCCATTTTCGTCTACTTATTCTTTACCACCGGATATCAGCATCAGGTTGTATTTGGCTGCTGGATTGCTTCTTTGCTGCTCCTGATTGCAACCTCAATCTACTGCATCGTCAAAAAGAGATGGATTCTCACTTCGGTGAACCTGTCCCTGCTGATTCTTTGCTTTTTAAGCCTAATGATTCTGCCTTATAGTGCATAAAAAAACGCGGTCAAATGACCGCGTTTTTCTTTTCTTATCTATCCAGAATCATCTGTCCATAGTTGAGATCTTCAAATCCTAAACGGCTGTACAACAGTTTTGCCTTTGGGTTGTGTGGGCATACTTCCAGACGGAAGCGTTTTGCCTGCGGATATTCTTCAAATAACCACTGGAAGAATTTGTGTCCGCAGCCTTTGCCGCGCATCTGGGGTTTAAAGTACAGTTCCTCTGCCTGAACGGTAAAACCGCCAGCTTCACAGCTCCAGTAAAATGCAAGCAGTGCATAGCCGATAATCTCATCTCCTTCGGTGATGGTCAGCCCGCGCATCAGTGGAGAGCCCTTAACACCAAGCTCGAAGGTATCCTCAAACTTTTTCATATCTACGTCAAACAAAGACGCATCTCCCGAATAAAAATCAACCGACATATCCAGATATTCCTGTCGATCCTCTGGTCTAAAATCACGAATTTCCATTGTATTCTCCTTCCATCGTTTTCTTCCATTATATCGGATTCTCTTTTTATTGGCAAGCCATTTCCGACAAGGTACGTTTTTCTTTTCCTTACAAAATTCACCACCAGAATGTGGAAGCTCTCTTAACCCTGTGTGATTTTTCTTTTTGATTTACTTTACATCTCCCTGCTTTTTCACTATAATGTAATAAATCGTTTTTGACTCCAAATTTGTGGAGCAAACTGTGTAATAAAAAAGAAAGGGACCAATGCAATGAAACTGAACACTCTGTTTGAACAAAAGAAGATCGTCTTTTCGTTCGAGGTTTTTCCTCCGAAAAAGACAAGCTCCATCCAGACCATCTACGATACGCTGGATGCACTTTCCGACCTGAATCCTGACTTTATCAGCGTAACCTATGGTGCTGGCGGAAACCCTGCTGACCACTCCACCGTAGAGATCGCTTCCACCATCAAACACAAATACCACATCGAACCGCTGGCACATCTGACCTGTTTAAATTCCACTAAGGAACATATCGGACAGGTGCTGGATGAGCTGCGGGCAAATGAGATCGAAAACATTCTGGCACTGCGCGGAGACCGCAATCCGGATGTCCCTCCAAAGACAGATTACCGCTATGCTCGTGACCTGATCGAGGAACTGAACCACCATGGGGAATTTGACATTGCCGCAGCGTGCTATCCGGAAGTTCATCCAGAATGTCCTGATATGGAGGAAGATATCCTGCACCTCAAAGAAAAGGTAGATGCCGGCGCCTCTCACCTGATTTCTCAGCTGTTTTTTGACAACAATGATTTTTATAACTTCCTGTATCGCGTTCGCGAAGCCGGCATCATGGTTCCGGTAGAAGCGGGCATCATGCCGGTAACCAACCGTAAACAGATCGAACGCATGGTTTCGCTGTGCGGCGCGAGTCTGCCGAAAAAGTTTGTAAAAATCATGCACCGTTACGGCGATGACCCTGCCGCTATGCAGGATGCAGGCATTGCTTATGCAGTAGAGCAGATCGTTGACCTCATCTCCAACGGGGTTCAGGGAATCCACCTGTACACCATGAACAATCCGCTGATTGCACGCAGAATCAGCCAGTCGGTTGCCAGCCTGATTCGATGCAGCAACCGCGCTGAATAGAGGAAAGCGCCATGCTTTTTTCGCTGAAACAAATCCCAATTCCTGAGATTGTCCGTTATGCGCTGGGAACTGCTCTGCCAAGCCCGATTCCGCAGGAATTCTTGTCTTTGGCACAAAACGCTGCACAGGAAGTTCTTTCCTGCTGTCAGCCAAAATACCATCTGGTAAGATACCCCGTCCAGCCGCTGCTCGACTCCTTTTTAACTGGTGAGGACATCCGCCGCCACCTTTCAGGATGCAGCGACTGCGTTCTTTTGTGCGCAACCCTTGGCAGTGAGGTGGATGCACTAATCCGCCGGACACAGGTCACCGACATGGCAAAAACCCTGTGGCTGGATGCTGCCGCTTCCGCCGCCATCGAACAGGTCTGCGACGAGGTTCAGCTGGATATTGCCCAGCGCCTTGAGCGCAGCCTTACCACCCGTTTTAGCTGCGGATACGGGGATCTTCCGCTGTCTGCTCAGCCGCACTTTTTATCCTGTCTGGATGCCGGACGAAAAATCGGGCTGCACCTGAGTCCTTCCGGCATGCTGGTTCCTATCAAATCAGTGACTGCTGTCATCGGTATCCTGCCAGAGGGAGCCGCTGCTTCTCACTCAGATTCATGCAGCATCTGCAATCTTCGGGAAAATTGTCAATTAAGAAGAAAGGGTGTATTTTGTGGAAAAGATTATCAATGACCTGCTGGAAGATTCCAGCCGTTTCTGGCTTCTGGATGGAGCGATGGGCACCCAGCTCCAGAAAAAGGGATTGCCTTTCGGGCTTCAGCCAGAACTTTTTAATTTAAGTCATCCGGAAATCGTCACCGGTATCCACAGGGAATATATCGAAGCTGGTTCAAACATCATCTATGCAAATACCTTTGGTGCAAATCGGAAAAAGCTTTCCGGCTGCGGTCACTCTGTCCAAGAGGTAATCACTGCGGCTGTTAAAAATGCAAAGGCTGCTGCCAACGCATCAGCAACACAGGCACTGGTTGCGCTGGACATCGGACCTATTGGGGAGCTGCTCGAACCGACCGGTACCCTCTCCTTTGAGGAAGCCTATGACATCTTTGCCGAGGAAATCACCGCAGGCGTTACTGCCGGAGCAGATCTTATCGTGCTGGAAACGATGACTGACCTTTATGAGGTAAAAGCCGGCATCCTTGCTGCAAAGGAAACCTGTGAAAAACTGGGCAGATCTCTGCCGCTGATGGTTTCGATGACCTTTGAGGCAAACGGACGCACCTTCACTGGATGCAGCGTACCTTCCATGGCTGCCGTTATTGAGGGACTGGGTGCTGACTTTATCGGCTTTAACTGTTCGCTGGGACCGGTGGAACTGCTCCCTCTTGCAAAAGAACTGGTTTCCTGTACCTCCCTCCCTGTTTTTATCAAGGCAAATGCAGGTCTTCCTGACCCGCAGACAAACCTTTACTCCATCTCTGCTGAGGAGTTTGCCCGCTGTATGGAGGAATATCTTTCTCTTGGCATTCGCGTATTTGGCGGATGCTGCGGCACCGATCCGGAATTTATCTGCGAGATGGCAAAGATGCTGTCCGGCAAACATCCGGTCAAATCTGCCGTTCCAGCACGCCGTTCCTGTGTCTGCACCCCGACTGATTTTGTCCCGGTGGACCGCGTACGTATCATCGGAGAACGCATCAATCCAACCGGAAAGAAGCGCTTAAAACAGGCAATCCTCGAACAGGACTTTGATTATATCCTCAGTCAGGGAATCTCTCAGGTCGAAGCTGGCGCTTCTATTCTGGATGTCAATATGGGAATGCCGGGTATCGACGAGGTGCAGATGCTCCCTCTGGTGGTCAAAAAACTGCAAAGCGTGCTGGACACCCCATTGCAGCTGGATTCCTCCAACCCGCAGGCGGTCGAGGCAGCGCTTCGTATCTATAATGGTAAGCCGATCGTCAACTCGGTAAACGGTGAGGAAAAATCCATGCAGGCAATCCTCCCGCTGGTTAAAAAATACGGTGCTGCCGTTGTTACATTGACACTGGATGAAAGTGGTATCCCGCTGCTTGCCGAACAGCGCTTTGCTGTTGCCGAAAAAATCGTCCGCCGCGCTGAGCAGTACGGCATTCCAAAAGAAGATATCTTTGTGGACTGTCTGACCCTGACCGCCTCTGCCCAGCAAAAAGAAGTGGTTGAGACCCTCAAAGCCATGAAGATGGTAAAGGAAAAACTGGGTGTTAAGACAGTTCTTGGGGTATCCAATATCTCGTTTGGCCTGCCAAACCGCGAACTGTTAAACCACAGCTTCTTGCTCATGGCGCTGCAAGCCGGTCTGGATCTGCCGATCATCAACCCGAACATTCCATCGATGCTTGATGCCATCCGCGCCTTCGAGGTGCTGTACAATCTGGATGAGCACTCCGCGCGCTATATCGAAAACTTCAGCCGCCCGGAAGAGATTGCCCGCATCAGCGCAAAACCGGTTGCTGCCCCGATTTCTGCTCCTGAATCGGCTTCTGCCGAAACCGGACACGATCCACTGACCGATGGTATCAAAAAAGGACTTGCCGAATCGGTACGCCGGGAAGTTGCTGCACTGCTTACCAGCCAGGAACCGGAAGAGATCATCAACAGCAAGCTCATCCCGGCACTGGATGTGGTGGGACAGGAATTTGAACAGGGAAAGATCTTCCTCCCGCAGATGATCCAGTCGGCACAGGCAGCACAGGCAGGCTTTGAGGAAATCAAAAACTTTTTGGCAAACCACCCGAAAGCCGACACACCATCCCTTTCCCTTGCACAAAAAGGAATTGTACTTGCAACAGTTCATGGGGATGTCCACGACATCGGCAAAAACATCGTCAAGGTCATTTTGGAAAACTACGGATTCCCTGTCCTTGACCTTGGACGAGATGTTCCTGCCCAAAAGGTTGTTTCTGCTGTTAAGGAACACTCCATCAAGCTGGTAGGTCTCAGCGCCCTGATGACCACCACCTTAAAAAGCATGGAAGAAACCATCGCTGCCCTCCGTGCAGAAAATCTCGACTGCAAGGTAATGGTCGGCGGTGCGGTGCTGACCGAAGATTATGCCATGAAAATCGGTGCGGATTTTTATGCCAAAGATGCAAAGCAGTCGGTCGATATTGCCAAAAAGGTACTGGGATAAACACCATCTTGTGCGAAAAAAGAAAGATTTGGAAGGATTTCCTGCAAAATCTGCATTTTTATGCGAATGGAAAAATCCTTTCCTGCAAAACTTTGTGAAAAATTACACAAATTAATTCTTTCATTTCCCTTCCCTCACCACAAAAGGGAAAACCTTATTTAAAATCATGCAAAATGTCCGGTTCTGCCCTTGCAAAAAGGGAATAAATCCAGTACAATTTACTTAAATTGTAGAGTTTGCATACTGCTTATTTTGCAATTTTGTTTTTCTATTTTTCTCATTGTTTTATCAGTCAAATTACCATAAAGTAAGGAAAGGCAGGTCATTTACGATGAACTCTCTGAATAAAAAAACAATCGAAGATATCGAGGTATCCGGCAAACGCGTCCTTGTCCGCTGCGATTTTAACGTTCCGCTCAAAGACGGCGTAATCACAAACGACAAACGAATTGTTGCTGCATTGCCTACCATTCAGTACCTGGTTTCCCACAATGCAAAAGTAATCCTCTGCTCCCATCTGGGCAGACCGAAGGGCGAATATAAAGAAGAATTCTCTCTGGCTCCAGTTGCTGCAAGACTGTCCGAACTGCTGGGTCAGGATGTAAAACTTGCAAAAGATGAAAACGTTGTCGGTGAAAACGCAAAAGCTTTGGTTTCCTCCATGACAGATGGTCAGGTTATCCTGCTGGAAAACGTTCGTTTCAGAAAAGAAGAAACCAAGAACGAAGAAAACTTCTCCAAGGAACTGGCTTCCCTGGCTGATGTTTATGTAAACGACGCATTTGGTACCGCTCACCGTGCACACTGCTCCACCACTGGTGTTGCTTCCTTCCTGCCAGCTGTTTGCGGTTATCTGATTCAGAAAGAAATCTCTGTTATGGGTCAGGCACTCAACAATCCAAAACGTCCTCTGGTTGCAATCCTCGGCGGTGCAAAAGTTTCCGATAAGATCGGTGTTATCAATAACCTCCTGGAAAAAGTTGATACTCTGATCGTTGGCGGCGGTATGGCATACACCTTCTTCAAAGCTCAGGGTTATGGTGTTGGTTCTTCTCTGTGCGAAGAAGACAAGATCGATCTTGCAAAAGATATGCTCAAGAAAGCAGAAGAAAAAGGTGTTAAATTCCTGCTTCCTGTTGACAACAAACTCGGCGATAAATTTGCAGAAGACTGCCAGACCCAGTACGCTGATTCCGACAAGATTCCAGAAGGCTGGATGGGCATGGACATCGGTCCAAAATCCATCGAGCTGTTCTGCAACGCAGTAAAAGATGCTGGAACTGTTATCTGGAACGGTCCTATGGGCGTATTTGAATTCCCTGCATTTGCAGAAGGTACTCTGGAAGTTGCAAAAGCAATTGCTGCTTCGGGCGCTATCTCGATCATCGGCGGCGGCGACAGCGTTGCTGCTGTAACAAAGCTCGGCTTTGCTGACAAGATGACCCACATTTCCACCGGCGGCGGCGCTTCGCTGGAATTCCTGGAAGGTCTGGAACTGCCTGGCATTGCTGCTCTCAACGAGAAATAATTGCCCCTTTCCAAAACAGATGCAGGAACCCTCTTGCATCTGTTTTTTGCCTGTTTTAGTTTTTGATGAAAGGAATTTCCTATGAGCTACGATCCATCCATCACCTTTTTTGCTTCTTTCATCCCGATGTTTTTTTCCTTTGCTTCGTTGATTGAGCTTGCTTTTTATATCATCGGTTCGATCGGGCTGTACTCGATGGCAAACAACACCGGCATGAAAAACCCATGGCTTGCATGGATTCCTGTTGCCCGGGAATATCTTCTCGGTTCTCTTGCAGACCGATATAACTGCACTTCCCGCCAGAAAAAGACTTCTTTTGCTATCTGGCTGACTGTTGCCAGCGTCATCCAGCTGCCTGTTATCGGATTCATCCTGTTGAGCATTCCGCTCATCTCATCGATGATGTATTTTTCTCTGTCGTTGCTTTTGGTATTGCTTTTCCTGGTTCTGATAGTTGCTGTCATCAATCTGGCCTGCAAGGTTTTGTATCTGGTCTGCGTTTACTACACCGTTATGGACTATGAACCATCCCGCGGTGTTCTGTACACCATTCTTGCCTTCTTCAATCTGGAAGCAATTGTATGGTTCTTGATGCGCAGAAATGTTCCGGTCGGTGTTGCCGGCCGCTGTGAACCATTACAGCCAAAATATAATGTACATTAATTCTTTATTTTGAAAGGAAGTTATTATTATGAATAAAACACTCCGCAAAGCAATTGTTGCTGGAAACTGGAAAATGAACAACGACCGCAATGCTGCAAAAAAACTGATCACCGAGCTGAATCCTCTGGTAAAAGATGCTGCTTGTGAAGTTGTTCTGTGTGTTCCATATACAAACCTTGAAACCGCACTTTCCCTGTGCGAAGGTACCAACATGCATGTTGGTGCAGAAAACTGCCACTGGGCAAAATCCGGCGCATTTACCGGTGAGATCTCCGCTGAAATGCTCGCTGAAATGGGCGTTGAATATGTTATCATCGGTCATTCCGAGCGCAGACAGTACTTCGGTGAAACCGACCAGACCGTTCAGGCAAGAGTTCGTGCAGCACTGGATGCAGGCTTGAAAGTAATCCTGTGCGTCGGCGAAGTTCTGGAACAGCGCGAACAGGGCATCACCGAAGAAGTAGTTGCTCTCCAGACAAAAGTTGCTCTGGGCGGTGTCAGCGAAGAAGAACTCTCCCGCATCGTAATCGCTTACGAACCAGTTTGGGCAATCGGCACTGGCAAAACTGCAACTGCAGATCAGGCAGAAGAAGTTTGTGCTTTCATCCGTTCGGTTGTTGCAAAACTTTACAGCAAAGCTGCTGCTGACGCTCTGACCATCCAGTACGGCGGTTCCATGAAACCAGGCAATGCAAAAGAACTGCTTTCCAAAGAAGATGTTGACGGCGGTCTGATCGGTGGTGCTGCTCTGGTTGCTTCTGACTTCGCTGCTATTATCGAAGCTGCCCGCTAAGTTACCTTTTCTTTGCTAAAAGAAAAGTGTTCGCTTCGCGCTGATCTATCGATAGTAAGCCAAAAACAAAAGTTTTACTCAATTTTTTTCAAAAGCAGGCTGAGCCTGCACCCGGTTTTCAAATCAAACTTCCGGAGAATGGAGCGCAGCGATATTCTCAGGGGCAATGGACATAAAACCTGTTTTGAGAAGAACCCAAAACATTTCCCTTCGCCCACGGCGCAAGGACGGGTAGTTGAAGCAAAAAAGTTGCGACGGAGCAAAACAAAAGTTTTCGTCCACCTTTTTCAAAAGGTGGTGGTGTCCAGAGGCAACGCC
>ENA-OPVV01001412-OPVV01001412.1-human-gut-metagenome-genome-assembly--contig:-NODE-1412-length-17675-cov-2.383882_pt1 | contig 17675 bp, 16 predicted proteins | sample MGYA00241500_ERZ501992 | MGnify/ENA primary metagenome ERZ501992 (study PRJEB25962, sample SAMEA2043052) | human gut metagenome | biome: human gut; feature: human-associated habitat; material: faeces...
CCGTCTTGCATCAGAACAAGAATGATGAACATGCGCGTGGTCACATCGGCACGGAACTAAACAATAAAGCGGAAACCATCATGCAGGTCGAAGTGGACAAAGAGGACAAAGCTGTAAGCGTGGTCGAAGCCGTCCATATCCGTGACCGTGAGTTTGAGCCTTTCGCCTTCCGCATAAACGAGGAAGCCATGCCCGAACCGGTAGAGTCCTATCTGCCCAAAGAGAAGAAGACCGGACGACCAACCAAAGGACCGTTCGATCCGGACAAGGAGATTCCAAAGAATGTACATCGTCCAGCATTGGATACCGTTTTTGCCAATGGCAACATCAGCAATTACGATGATTATATAGAACGCTTGAAAGAGGGTTACGGATTGCAGGGTATAAAACTCGGTTATAACAAGGCGGTAAAGGTCGCAACATTGCTCAGCGACGAACGAATGGTTATAAAAGAAGGGAAAGATTATGCCTTCAATCCAGAATACCATTATTGAGTTCAACTTTACTTTATTGTCGGGGCGTATACATAAGAATAAAGTAAAGTCGGCAGGAAGACATCATGTGAGATATTCATATTCTCCCCTCTTTTAGAGGCTCATTTCATTCTATGTTTCCTATCCGAGTGCCAGTTCACTATACGCATCCGATATGGCTTGCCGTGAAGCATCAACAGGTAACTGTTGCGAGATATGCCAAGGTATAACCTCACTGCGTTACGGTTGTACATTGGCGCTCTCGCCTGCTCAGTTCCCTCGCCGGTGCGGTACTCGCAAGCTCGCACCTATTCAACCATTATAAAACGATTCAAATGAAAGAAGATATTGAAAATACATCGGACTCCTCGAAAGAAACCAGAAGTGTCTTTATCGGAGCTAAAGTCACTCCTACTCAGAAGGAGCATATAAAATCACTGGCCGGGCAATGCAGCATGACCGTAAGTGACTACATATTATCACGTGCGTATAACTTCAAGCCCAAAGCAAGGCTTACGAAAGAAGAAGCTGCTCTGTTGCAGAATCTGGACGATTGTCGGTCAGACCTCATAAAATACACATCCGCCCTACACGGAATGTCCACAAAGCAGCGCATGGCAATGTTCAATCAGATTCCGTTCATGGTCGGCTGGCTCAAGGAACTTGGCAATGTGGCCGAAAATGTCTGCCAGTTCCTGAATGCAGTAAAAGAGAAGAATAAAATTCCGTCTAACCCAAAATCCGAAGAAGAATGATTGCGAAAGCCAAAGCCATATCGCACGGTATAAACGACATCCGTTACATTACCGGCGAATCACAGCACAAAAAACATCCGGAGAAGATTTATCGGGTATTGGACAACCTATTGCCCTCAGAACCGGACGCTATGGGGATATGGAACTCCATGCAATTGACCCTATCCCAGCATCGACCGATAAAGAACTCCGTTATCAGAATCGAGCTGAGTCCTTCGCCCGAACATACCCAGTTCTATGACATAGAGGACTGGCAAAAGCTCTGGCACGACTTTGCTGAGGAGTTCGACAAACAAGTGATTATCGGCAAGGACGGAAAAGTCCGTTCTTGCCAAACCAATTTGGCTAATAGCAAATACTCGGTTTGGCTGCATACGGAATCTAAAGGCGAAGTCCCCCATCTCCACGCTGCGATTTGCCGTTTGGATGAAAATGGCAATATCAACAATGACCACAACATTCATCTTCGAGCACAACGTGCAGCCGAGCGAGTGGCAAAGAAACGTGGCTGGACGACTGCAGCACAAATCCGAAATCTCAACATTCCACAAGTAAATCGGGACTGCATGGAGGTGCTGAAAGCAATGCCATTGTGGTCATGGGATGACTACAAGAATGCTCTTATACGGAAAGGTTATACCGTCCATGAAAGGGAGGACAAGAAAGGTCTTCTCCGTGGATATGCTCTCATGAATGGAAACACCAAATACAAGGCTTCAGAATTGGGAATCGGCAGGAACCTGATGGTCTCGAAACTTCCTGCAACATGGAAGAGACTGCACCATCAGCCAACTTCCGTCATTAGAAATAATACTTCCCAAACCGTTCAACAGGTAGCGACACATAAGGTTGCCCCTATTGACTATACCCAATATCTCACATATAGTCAGGATATGATTTCCTATGTCCTCAGTCATGAAGGCAAGGATTACAAATTCTATATCCCAGAAAAAGTACTTGACTGTTTCAATGACGAATTTGATTACAGGTTTATTGCCAACTGTCAGGAACTTACCGATATGGCTGTAGCTATTTTTGTCGGACTATTTGAAACGCCAAATGTTGCAACCGGAGGCGGTGGTGGAGGTCCCCAAAGCGATTTACCGTGGAGAGATAAAGACGAAGACGATTTGCAATGGGCTCGCAGATGCGCTCGTGCTGCCAGCCGTTCGTTAGGGAAGAAACCGAAAACAGGACTAAAACGCTAAGCCCATGAAAAAGAAATTTGATTTTTCCGCAGAAATGAGTGAAGTGGAATCCATAAAAACCACTCCCAAGAATGAATATCTGGAAGAAGAAAAACGACTACTCGATGTAAATGCCAAGGAACTTGCCAGCCTGAATGACAATGTATATAAGCTGAGAATAGAAGTTGAAAATCTGTCCGGCTCTATACGAAAGTGCAAACCTATCATTTCTGAAGAAATGCAAAAGTTGGCAATTGAATTTGGAGCAACACTTCTCTGCAATTTTCTTGGTCAGATTGAAAGCAAATGCAAGGAAGCCGAGCGGAGAATAAAAAAAGCCGACAATGCTATCCATATCCCGGCTACCGCATTCTACATTTTGATTATCATTGTAGTCGCTCTGTCTTCTTTTTTCGTGTGCATGATAGTGGCTAATGCAGAGATTTTGCATTCCGGATTGATTTGGAAAGCAGTTATCTGCTGTATTCTCATTGCCGTTTTAGGAATTGGTATAGCGTTAATAGTACAGAAGTTTTTAGATAGAGGTAAATAAACGAAAAGTCTCAATCGGATAGAGATTGCTACCAGTTGAGACTTTTATAATATGCCTATGTTATTGAAATTTTATTACAGGAACTACTTTTTCACCAAGTTTGGTCTCATAACGAAATGTTCCTATTTGCATAGCCTTTTTACCTTTAGGTACTTCAATTACCTGATCATCATAAAACAGATTCTGGCCATCTGTCACAATATAGACGACCGGCCCAGTAAAAAATGAAGTTGAATGCCCTTTCTCCTCACAATTGGCCAAAGCACCATCCCCAAGAACCTGAAAAACTTCAAATTTTGTTGCGGTAGTAAATACCGTCTGTTGCTCGGCAATCGTAATATCCGATTCGTTAGCATTTGAATTGGTAATACCTATAACAAAAAGTACTGCAATTGTTAATACACACCCAGTAACAATTCCCAAGAAGAATATCAAACCCTTTCTCATAAGTAATATTTTTAATAACATTCAAATATACAACATAATTCTGAACCACAAAACAATTGTGAGCGAAGAAATTACAGCATTAATTCCCTCGCTCTATACATAACTTTATTTACCCAGTGACTTGAAAACCTTGGTAATGCAACGCTTTTTCTGCTCCATATTGGGATGAACATATAAATCCAAAGTAGTTGAAATGTTGGAATGCCCTAATAATACGCTGACTGTTTTATAGTCACAACCGACTTCTATACAGCGAGTCGCGAAACTGTGACGGAGTCCATGATACTTCAGCTTGGGAATATCAAGTTTCTCCATAAGCCTTTTATAGTAGTTGCGATATGTGCGTGGCTCTGTCGGACGCTCATCATTAGTAAGAATGTAATAATCGTCATTAATTACTTTTTTCAAAGGCTTTAACATAGTAAGCAATTCTTTGTTTATCGGGATTTCACGGCAAGAGTTTTTTGTCTTTGGCGTGTTGATGACCAGCTCTGTATGTTTTCTCTCTCCTTCTATGATATAGATGCGTTCTATCGTCCGGTTAACGGTTAGAATCCCGTCATATACATTGATGTCGCTCCATTTCAAAGCACAGATCTCCCCTATACGCAGACCGGTACTAAGGCTGATATAGATACCAAGTCCCGGAAAGGAAAAGTGGCTCTGAATATAGTTCAGAATCTTTTTATGATTTGCCACGGACAAGACCTCCAACTTTTTACCAGCAACGTCTGTTGGGTACTTAATATCCCATTCGTAATAGTTCATCCATTCGTTTTTCACCCCGAATTTCATAACCATCTTTAGGACAATAAGAATGTCCTTAACAGATTTCACGCTCAATCCGCCTTCCAACTTTTCAAGCACAAAGCCTTGTACATCATTTTCATGAAGTTCGTTACTCTCACCAAACTTTGACAAAATGTGATTTTCAAGAATCAACATGTAGGCTGCCAATGTCGATTGTTTCACATACGGTCGCTTGTTCTCTCGCCATGCGTCCGAAATTTCTCTAATTGTCTTCTGAATCATAATTTTGAATTTAATTGGTTCTAATAATTAGAGAAATATAATAGGTAATGTTCCCCATTTGAGATTTCCGGAGTTTAGTGGAGAGTGGAACAAGTACACCATAAATGATTTAGCAACAGTGGTTGGAGGTGGCACACCTGATACTACAGTGAAATCATATTGGGGTGGAGATATACAATGGTTTACTCCAAGTGAAATCGGTAAAAATAAATATGTAGACTTTAGCAAAAGAACTATTACAAGAGATGGTTTAGATAATTCAAGTGCAAAGCTATTACCATTACACACTATATTATTAAGTTCTCGTGCCACGGTAGGAGAATGTTCTATTGCATCAAATGAATGTACTACAAATCAAGGTTTTCAATCTCTTATTGCGAAACAATGTAATATTGATTTTCTATACTACTTGATTCAAACTAAGAAAAAAGATTTGATTAGAAATGCTTGTGGATCAACATTCTTAGAAATCTCAGCAAATGAAATTCGCAAGATTAAAGTTGCTGTTCCTGTACAAAACGAACAGGAACAAATTGCGAAGCTCTTATCTTTAATTGATGAGCGTATCGCTACCCAAAACAAAATCATTGAGAAACTGCAATCCTTAATTAAAGGGCTTATAGATGATATAATAACTCTGAAATGTGGGCAGTTAGTGGCATTTGAAACATTATATAGTAAAGCAGGTGAGGGTGGAACACCCACTACGTCAAATACAGAATTTTATGATAACGGCAGCATTCCTTTCATAAAAATAGACGATTTGAGCAATAAATATTTATCGGCTAACAAAGACTATATTACAGAGTTAGGACTCAAAAAATCTTCAGCATGGCTGATTCCTACGCACTCCATTATATACTCTAATGGAGCAACAATCGGTGCTATTTCTATAAACAAATATCCAGTCTGTACCAAACAAGGAATTTTAGGTATTGTCCCTAATACAAATATTGATGTTGAATTTCTTTATTACTTTATGCAATCTTCATATTTTCAAAAAGAAGTTGAACGTGTTGTAACTGAAGGTACGATGAAAACAGCCTACCTAAAGGATATAAATCACATAAAATGCCCAATACCAGATTTAGATAGGCAAAAAGAAATTAGTCATTTTCTTTCAGTGTTATCGCTTAAAGAGGATGTTGAAAGGCAACTATTACAGAAATATCAAATACAGAAACAATATCTATTAAGGAAGATGTTCATATAAACATCTTCCCCAACAAATACAGTTTTTGTTGATTGAATGACGCAAGAAGTTCTTGCTCAACAAAAAGTTTGCTCTCCAATTTGTCAAGCACGTTTGCGACACGCTTTTGTTCAGCAAGTGAAGGACAATATATTTTCGCTTTACCATAATCTTTGAAGTAGATATGTGGTATCGCCATACCAGTTTTGTACGGTTGAAAGTTGAACACTGACAGCGCAAAGTACAGATACCGCAAATCATTGTTGCCTATGACAGTAAGATAGTTGAGTGTGCCAATTACCGAAAATTTGCCCTGTGCATAGGAAACTGTACCAACACCCGAACCATCCTTGATTACCAGTATCGCATCACCGTTCATTTGTGGCACATCTTTATAACCAACCAATCCATTTGCACCAAACACTTTGCATAGTCCACTAGACAAAACCTCGCTCTCTTGAAGTGTTGAGCTATGACACTCTAAACACTGAGAAATTGCAATGTTAGCCTTTTCTTTGGTCGTTAGCGCAACTGCAAGCCCTTTAATTAAGGATTGCTGTACAGTAATGTCCGCAATAACAGATTTACTCTTTCATTCAATAGCAGATGCTCATACCATACGTTTAGGCAAAATTGCACATATTACGAATGGTGCTGGTGACGTGCAAGATGCTAATACAGAACATCAAGAAGATTGGTATCCTTTCTTTGACCGTTCAGAAGAATTAAAATGGTTTCCAACTTATTCGTTTGACAAAGAAGCTGTTATTTATGCTGGCGAAGGACAAAGTTTTTATCCTCGATATTATAATGGGAAATTTGCTTTACACCAAAGGTGTTACGCCATAACGGATTTCGCTTCATGTATTATACCAAAGTATTGTTACCATTTTATGAATACATTAAATTCTTATTTTGTTAGAAATTCAGTTGGTTCTACTGTACCATCTTTGAGAATGGATATATTTCAAAAGGTAGAAATTAGACTACCTCCTATACCAAAGCAACAGCATATATGTAAAATTATTGATGCTTTTTATACTAAACTTGAAGTCGAACAAAGGGGCATTTCTATTTTACAAGAATTGAAGCAATTTTTGCTCTCGCAGATGTTCATATAAACATTTGCGAGAGCAGGTATCTTCGTTGCTGCTGATATTTAGAAAATATGCTATCCACTAATGAAAGATTGTTTTCGATTTTTGAAATGTACTTACTGATATTCTTTTGTTGCTCAATACTTGGCAAATGAATTTCTATATTGCACAACTCCTCAAAAGTAAGACATAAGCGAACACTGCCTTCCAGGCGTTTATACATTTCATGTTTGAATGTTTGTGATGCAAAATAGTACTTTAGATAACTGGGTAATAATTCTGATTTTGTAGTAAAGCAAACATACATGGGACTAACAATACCATTACCGTCCATTTCGTACAATGCTATTGAGCCAACATTTATACGAGCAGGATTGTATGCAAACATACCTTTCTTCACAACCTTATAATTTGAGGTATCATCGCTTGCTACTTCTCTGTCCTCAAATTGGTTTGATTGAGCTATAAATCCGTATTTGTTACTAACCGAAAGAACTTGCAAATCAGAGCCACTGCGATTTCTATCAGAACATTGTTTGAGTAATTCGGACAGTGGAATCATATTTGTTTGTGAAGAATAGCACCGATGAATAATTGCGGACTTTAGTTTTTTCAAATCCTCAATGATTTTGTTTTGGGTTGCTATTCGTTCGTCAATGAGAGATAGAAATTCAGCTATTTTTCTCTGTTCCTCAATTGATGGAAAATATAATGATATTTTGGATAATCCTTCCTGCCCAATATTGAAATGTTGTGCTCCTGCTCCCATTCTGCAAGTTCTTTTGCGCGCTAATGGCGTAGCAAGCAAATACTTAAAGAACAAAGGATCATAATTGCCGATTTTACGACCACGAATAACAAAGCCTCCATAAATGGCGGTACGATTATCCATGTACACATTAGCTCGTCCAACATCCTCCAATGTTTCTGAGCTACGTTGGAATAGCAAATCTCCGTCTTTCACTCCGAAACATTCTATTTCTTTTTCAGTAGCATTGACCTTGCCACGAATATTGTCATAATTGATAACTCCTTCTGAAAGAATATCCATCACCGAAATGAATGGTAGTCCACTTCCAATACGTTTAGCGTCTGGATTAAGACCATTCTTGAACTCCAAATATTCAGAAAGCGTATGCTCTTCCCACTCTCCACTAAACTCCGGAAATCTCAAATGGGGAACATTGAGGACTTTATTTTCGTTATTATCTGCCATAATCATTATTCTTTATCGGGATTGATATCAAACGGCAACAATTTGTCACCATCATTAAACCGGTCGAAATCGGAGATAAACGAACGGTCTTGAATCACTTTATATTTTTCATACTCACCATACGCCTTCTCTCGTGCCTCTTCTTGAGAAACTTTACCGGCCGAATCTTGTGCTTGATAGTCCATTGTAGCAAGAAACTGTTCAAGACGCTGCTTCCAGTCTGCCATCGTTGTAATGATATGGCGTTGAGCACGCTGTTCTGCAAATTCAAGAAATGCGTTAGTTACGCCGTTGAGTTCTGAAACCTCTTTGTCAGACAAGTAGTTCTTTGCTACAATCGTATCAGATTTCTGTACTCTGCCATTGGGAGCTTTTTTCCAAGTAGTCAGTCCCATGTGCGGCATTTCCGAGTCGGCACGTTCATATACTATTTCGGCAGCAGTACGATGAGTTACAGCCAAGTGCATCATGTTTTGCACCATCTTGAAGAACAATTTGGTACAATCCGACTTCGGGTCGTAATCCGCACTGCATTCGGCATAGATGTCTGTTATCTTTTGGTAGTATCTGCGCTCTGAGGTACGTATCTCACGAATACGCTCCAGTAAATCGTCAAAATAATCTTTGCCAAAATGTTTTCCCTGCTTCAAACGTTCATCATCAAGCGCATATCCTTTAATAATAAACTCCTTCAATACAGATGTAGCCCAGATACGGAACTGGGTGGCTTGATAGCTATTGACACGATAACCTACCGCAATAATAGCATCCAAATTATAGAACAGAGGTGTACGTTCCACATCCCTTTTTCCCTCTGATTGAACTATCCCAATTTTTCGGATAGTTGCCTCTTTTGTAAGCTCGCCTGTTTCGTAAATCTGACCAAGATGATAGTTGACAGTCCGTACATCCACCCCGAACAAATCGGCCATACGCTTTTGTGACATCCAAAATGTTTCACTGTTGAATATCACTTCTATTCGTGCCTCGCCTTGCGCCGTTTTATACAGCAAAATGTTAGAACTCAACGAATTTTGCATCAATTCGTTTGTCGAAATTGTTCGAGTAAAATAATCGCGAGCTTGTTGTACCAACACTTTTTTGACATTGGCATTTTCGGCAACAATCATACATGCCATACGAGACAGACGGAAGATATTGACCTTACGGAATGAACCGCTTCCAATCCTTACCATATCAACCGCTTGGTTGAAATGGTCGTCTACATTCATTCCTTTTTCACCTGCCACCTTGATAGCCTTGTCTATGACTCTTTGGAATTTCCAATAAGCCGAATATCCCATAGCAGCGCATAGGTCACGTGAACTCCAATATTCATTGTCGTTCTCATCGTGACGACGGATATTGTCGAATGAAGGACGCATTTCCGGGATGTTATCTATCTCTGCCATAACACTATTATTCAACCAGTCCCAATTCTTTAAGATATACTTCAATCTCCTTATCGAGTTCGGCACGTTTGGCTTCCAACTCCTTGATTTCTGCCATTACAGCTTTAATGTCAATAGGTTCTTCCTCTTCAAAAGTATCGACATAACGAGGAATATTCAGATTATAGTCATTTTCGGCAACCTCCTGTAACGTAGCGAGGTGACTGTACTTTTCAATTTCCTTGCGGTCACGGTAGGTTTCTACAATCTTCTGTATATGCTGAGGGCGGAGTTTGTTTTGGGTCTTGACCTTTTCAAACTCTTTGCTGGCATCAATGAACAGGATATTATCGTCTTCCTTACGGCATTTCTTCAATACGAGAATACAGGTCGGAATGCTTGTACCATAGAAAATATTGGCAGGCAGCCCGATAATGGCATCAATATAGTTTTTCTTCTCTATCAGGAAACGGCGTATAACGCCCTCTGCATTCCCTCGGAACAGAACTCCGTGCGGAGCAACGCAAGCCATCGTACCACCTTCATTGAGGTGATGAACCATATGCAGAATAAAAGCATAGTCGGCTGTTTTCTTAGGTGCAAGTCGTCCTGCTTTACTGAAACGGTCGTCGTTGTTGAATTTGTCGGCAGCACTCCATTCAGCAGAGAACGGAGGATTTGCAACCACTGCATCGAACTGCATATCATCGAATGCGTCCCATTCAAGCGTATCGCCATTCTCTATTTTGAAGCTGCTGAATCGGATACCGTGCAGCAACATATTCATTCGGGCAAGGTTGTAAGTAGTCGGATTTTTCTCCTGTCCATAGATATATGCCGCCTTACCGATACTTGCTGCACGGAGCAATAGTGAACCACTACCGCAAGTAGGGTCGTAAACATTACGCAAACGGTTATGCCCAAGAGTAACAATCTCCGCCAATATGCGGCTGACCTCTTGCGGAGTATAGAACTCACCGGCTTTCTTGCCTGCACCGGCAGCAAACTGACTGATCATATACTCATAAGCATCGCCCAAAATATCAATCTCCTGAGAGGCCTCCACTCCGAATTTTATATCATCAAGTGCAAGCAGAACATTGCTTATAAGCGTATTCTTGTCATCGGTTGTCTTTCCGAGCTTAGGGGAAGCAAGGTCAATATCCGAAAACAGACCACCAAAATCCTCTTCGCTGTCACGTCCGAGCGTACTATCCTCAATGCGTTTCAATGAGCGTTCCAGCATCGGAAGGATATTTTCTTTCCGCTTGATAGTTTCGATTACAGACGAAAACAAGAATTTCGGTTCAATGAAATAGCCTATATTTTCCAAGCATTGGTTCTTGACCTCTTCCTGCAATTCCGCAGCATCCGAATCGGTCATTTCCCATAATTCCTTGAATGTAACTTCATCATCCTCCAATGCACTGTTGGCGTATGTTTCTATCTTCTCCGACAGGTATTTATAGAAAATGAATCCCAAAGTAAAATACATAAAATCGCTTGCCGACATATTGCCGCGCAAACGGTTTGCGACCGCCCAAAGCTGGTCACGGAGTTTCTGTTGCAGTTCTTCACTCATATCCTTATTGCTCTATATTATTCTGTATTACATCACTTTCCGGCAATGGTATATTGCTTTCAATTATACTTCTCAGGTCATCCAGCACTTTCCCTTTATATGAGAAATATTTTGCCCCTTGATATGCACCCGATGTATTCCGTTTCTCTTCCGGCATAAACGTACCGACAAAAGGGGACAATTTATAAATACGACCTTGATATTCAACGGAATCATCGCTTGCCACCTTGACTTCTGTATTCGTAGGCATGAAGGTAACACATTCCCCTATTTTAATACCGACCATGCTGAATTTGAAACGCCCTCGCTTTACGGTTCGCTTCTGCACGACAGGCAATGAATCTTTTTCGTTATGGCAAACCGGTTTATTATCTACATAGACCGTAACAACCGCATCATCAATCATCTTGGCTATGTCATTGAATATATCCAAAGCTATTTGCGGCGGCACATTGAAAAACTCCCGATTCTGACGAATACGCAAATCCGTCAACCGATCAATAGTCTTGTGTACATGCTTTTCAACATCGTTATATTTGACCGTCTGAATGGTTGCATAAATCTCAAAAGGCAACGGAACAGCCGTGTTGTCAAGTTCCTTGGAACGTATATCTACAGGCCGCGCACTTTTACCGATTTTGACCCAATCCTCACGAAAACTTGGATTAGTCAAGATATACACATATCCGGGTTCATTTGTCTTTACCATATCAGTATTTCTTTTAATCCCAACTGAAAGTGCGTATGATATTACGCAATCTGTCTAAAATCCTCGTCAACGCCTTTCTCGTCTTTATCAATCCGAGATGCTTCTCTTTCAATGCCTTTTGTATGATTTCTGGCTGCTCTTTTTGCAGATAATCATATTCTTTAAGGAAATGATTCAATACTGATGACGATATTTTCTCTTCCTCAGCCAATGAGTTGACGGCATTTTCTCGTTCAACAGCAATATAGCGGTTCAACCGTTCTTCCAAATCGCTTGTACCGTCAGCCTTGCCTCGCTGCATCATGAAATTTTCCTTATCGTCATCCACATTCTTTTGAATGAAGCCATCAATAAGTTTTGCCTTGCTGCGCATTTCAGCATCCTTAATCATCGTGTCAATGATATTCTGGCGGCGTTCCGCGTAATCGGCACTATATGGGTCAAGTTCTGCAATGAGTTCAAGGATATATGCCACATTGATAATGTCGCTATGTAGGAGTTCAAGGCAGAAATCCACATCACCGAGGTCTCCGTCATCCGGAACATCTGTATCATCATCCGGTTTGGGTGACGGTGCTGGAACAACGAGTGCAAAAGTATCATGGATATCAAGATACTTACTTCTGAAATCCATAAATTGCTGTTCCGTCATGCCGAGATCATCAGACTCTTCATTATAATCCTCGTATATCTGTATTTCAGCATGTTTACGGATAATATCACGGAACGCCAAAACAAACTCTTTCTTAGCTTTTTCACTCTGCAAAAGGTCTATACAATTTGTGTCCGGATATTTCTTCAAAAAATTGGTAGCAAGCTCCTTGTATTCCTGTTTGACTTCTTCAAACGGAGGTCGCACTATTTCTTCCGGATTGTTACTGTTGCTGAACAATTTGATAGCGGTATCAACATTGCTTTTCAAATCACGGAAACACACAATCTTTCCGAAGCGTTTCTTTTCATTCAGCACACGGTTTGTCCGGCTGAATGCCTGCAACAAGCCGTGGTATTCCATATTCTTGTCTACATAAAGCGTATTGAGTTTCTTGCTGTCAAAACCGGTAAGGAACATTCCGACGACCAGACAAAGATCAAGCGGCCTCATATCAACTCGCTTCTTTTTCATACGCAGGTTGATGTCATCGTAATATGCACGGAAGTTCTCTGTCGTAAACGATGTCCCGAACATTTCATTGTAGTCATCCATGATGGCTTGCAGTTCATCAACCTCACCGGCACTGTCATTCAGATAAGAACCTGTACCCATTCCTGTCAGATCATCATCTTGACTTCCATTGGCTGCATAAGTAAAAACTGCACCTATACGAATCTTGGGATTCAGTTCCTTGAATATCTTGTAATAACGGATAAGCATCGGTACGGACTGTACAGCAAACAATGCATCGAACTCTCCGTCAAATGTTGACTTATTGAAATTATTAAGGATGAATTTAGCGATTTCCGTCATGCGATTAGTACTGCCGTTCTGCACTTCCTCACTGCCATGATAATACTCTACAAGGAAACCGAGAACATTTTCATCGGCAATGGCATCTTTAATCAGATAGCGATGCAGGCAGTTGCCGAATACCTCTTTGGTCGTATGCCCATCAACTGCATTTTCTGTAAAAATAGGAGTTCCGGTAAAACCGAATATCTGGGCATTATCGAAGAATTGCATAATCTTCTTATGACTCTCCCCGAAGTGACTGCGGTGGCACTCATCAAATATCATCACGATACGGGAGTGGCATATCGAATCTATCTTGCTGCTGTACCATATCTTACTTACGGCAGCATTGAGTTTCTGAATAGTGGTAATGATAATCTTGGAGTTACTATGCAGCCGTTTTACCAGTTCATCCGTATTGTCCGTACCGTCAACAGCTCCCGGTTCAAAGGCTTCATATTCCGACTGCGTTTGTGTGTCAAGGTCATGACGGTCAACAACGAACATTACCTTATCTACATCATCCAACTCCGAAACAAGCTGTGCTGTTTTGAATGAAGTCAAGGTTTTTCCTGCGCCTGTAGTATGCCAGATATAACCGTTATCGTTGGAGTTCTGTACCCGATCCAATATCTTTTCTACAGCATAAAACTGGTATGGGCGAAGTACCATCAAGCATTTATCCCCTTCATGCAATACGATATATTTTCCGATAATCTTACCGAGCGTACACTTTTCCAAGAAAAATACAGCAAACTTATCCAGTTCATTGAATGGCAGATTTGCCGCATCCGTCCAGTTGAACGTGAATTTATATCCACCATTGGGATTATTGGCGAAATAACGAGTATTTACGCCATTGGAGATAACAAATAGCTGAATATAGTCGAACAGCCCATGAAAGGATGTCTTATGATAGCGTTGTATCTGATTGTATGCCTGCTTGAGTTCTACACCCCGACGCTTCAATTCAATCTGAACCAGAGGGAGGCCATTGATAAGAATCGTCACATCATAGCGACACTTCTTTCGTCCCTCCACCGTAATCTGATTCGACACCTGAAACTCGTTCTGACACCATTGTGTACGATTAAGGAATTCCACCCAAATACGCTGCCCGTTCATCGTGTCAAGAGGATATAGGTCACGAAGTTTCTTAGCCTTTTCAAAGCGAGTACCACCTTCCAGATATATCAATATCTTCTCAAACTCTTCATCCGTAAATGAGTTACGACCAACTTCCGCCAGCTGTTTCTTGTTGTGAATTTCCAACTGCCGCTTGAAGTTGGCATAAAGATTATCTTCTTCGGTAATCTGGACATACTCGTAGTCCATTTGCCGAAGTGTGGCTATAAGTCCGGCTTCCAATGCCGCTTCACTCTGTATTGACATATCCTTGCCCTGCTATGGTGTTATTACTTATTTATTCTAGCTTGCAATATCTTGATGCCTAATGCATTTTCTATTTTGCACAAAGTTTCCAATGACAGATTCTCGCGACCTTTCAACACCTTGGATACATATTGCTGGGTGCAGTTCATTTTCTCAGCCAACGCTCGTTGTGTCATGCCAAGTTCCTCCATTCGGTTTGACATGGTTGCAGCTATAGCCTGCGAATGGCAAACCCAATCTTCGCTTTTGCATTCCACTGTTTCCTCTTTTACTTCCAGTGCGTTGTCTATCTTATCTTCTGCCATTGTATGCATCAAAAATACCTTTGCCTTATTTGGTAAGCAAAGGTACTATAAATAATTGAGATGACACAACTTTCAGGTTGTTAATCGGTTCTTTTTTGCGCTAAGAATATTCTTATTTAATTGCTGTTACTCTTAAATCATATCTACGGCTACCCGTGTCAAGATCGACATCATACTCTTTCAGTCCTTTTTCAACTGCAATCTGATGTAATTCTTGCTTATCCTTTTGTGATATATCTGGACCATAATATATTGCTTTCAAGCATCCAACATCCGGTATTGCAACATAATCATTCTCATCTTCTAAATTATAGTAAATCATTCTCCATTCATGTTCGTGCTCGTATTCTTTTCTGTCTTTATAAAGATAAACTCGATACCAATATAATTGATTAACAGATATTATAGACGACAAAAAGCTTAACCAATTTTTATCTCCAATCTGCTTGAAATATTCGTAAGTATGAATATTTCCCTCATCTAATGTAACATCCGGTCTTAAATCTGTATAAATCACAGGAAAGAGATTAACACTCATTCCCAATGAATTATATTTAAAAATGCATCGTCTGAGATCATATTCTAATGCAAACCCCTTATATCCATCTGCATATCTATCCCACATATACTTAGACTGCACACTTTCTGTAAAACAGGCAATTTTTGCACTATTTCTTGGATTTCTAAAACGCGATTCTTGTTTTTTTATCGCAGCCCCTATATTATTGCAAAAATCAACATAATCATCTGTCAATATTTTATCTATAATTTGTTCATCCGTATATCCGCACTCTCTATAATAACATATTTTCGTTGCTTTTTCCGCCCTTATTTCAGGGGATTTCTGTGTTATATGCGACAATGTTATGCGCAACGCATCTTTCAATGCATTTTTTAGATCTTTGTGAATCTTATCTTGATCTATATATAAATACGAATCATATTTATCTGGAAACATTCCCGCATGGCATAATGAAATAGTTTTAGATTTAAATGATTCAATTGTATAGCCCTTATCGTCTATTCTACGATACCTAAAAAGTTTTTCCGGTATATTAGGAAGTACTAACTTATAAATATTACTCCATACGTCAGAAGTCGCAGTTTTATCTATATTGAAAGGGATATAAGATTGTTCTATAATCTCTTGGAATTGTTTTCTAAAATCCAACATCTGCAAATCACGAATTTGTTATTTCTTTATTTCATTAACTCGACAATATTTTCTGGCAACACGGCGTTTCTTATACCATCTTTCGGAGCATTCTTAAGGAACAGCATTGGAACGACGGTGTAGCACTTGGCAAACGGTAGCAGATTAGCTTTGCGGAGAAGTTCGGCAGTCAGTTGTTTGCCATTCTCTTGAGTAGTCCATTTGCATTCTCCGACCAACAAATACTTTTTGTCAAGCGATTCGGCCATAACATCAAACTCGACTTGTTCCGGCTTCTTATCCTCATTGAGCACAGAACCCCACCAGCGTTTTGCCTTGCCATAAACCACTCCATTGACAAGATTTCCTGTTACGGCATCCCGACATAATTTTTCCCATTGCATACTCACATACTCCGATAAATGAGCAGTCAAAGCCTGTTCTATTGGCAAACGACGACCAAGCTCGATGAACGAACGATTAGGTACGACAAACTGATAATAAAATGCCATAAACGGATCGGCTATCTTGTAAAGACTCTTTTTCGCATTCTTTTCATCAATCCCAAACGGAACATCTTTCTCCAAAAATCCGAGATCAATAAGTTTCTTCAATGGACGCGACAGGTTGGTTGCAGGCTCATTGCATCTTGCGGCAATCTCAGAAAGCCGATTTGCGCCAGTACCGATATAAGACATTATCGTCGAAGTCTTAACAATATCCTTTACATCGTCCTGAAACAATTTTATCGGTTCTTCGTAAAGAGTTCCATTTACAGAAAGGATATTGTGCCACAAAGCATCATTAAGTGAATTTTGGTTTTCCCTTAGTTCCCAATAACGCGGTACACCTCCCCAAACAGCATATTCTTCAATGGCATTCATCGCATCAAGGCTCAAAGCCTCTTGAATATATGGCAAACGTATCGGTGCAAGTTTCATGATCTCATCAGCACGACCATAGAGAGGTGCAGTAGAATCAAGAAACAATCCATACATCATATTTTGTGACGAACCGCAAAGCACAAGATTATACTTCAACAGCTTTTCATCAACCAGTTTTTGTAGCACAGACGGCAGTTCAGAAGATTGCTCTACAAGATACGGAAACTCATCCAAACATAAAGTAAAACGCTTGTCTGTTCGATAATTGACCGCACGAAACATAGATTCCCAATCCGGATATGTCAGTTTGTCGAAATCCGGGAACACTTGTGCTATTACTTTTGCAAGCAATACTCTCTGATGTTGCCCTTCAGAACGGTCAGCAAGGAAGTAAACATCCGTATCCGACAACACCCTTTTGATAAGCGTTGACTTACCCAACCGTCTGCGACCGTACATCACGACTAACGAGGATTTCTCTCTCGCAAGAGCATCCTTCAGCCGTGCTGCTTCATCTATTCTATCAACGAATTTCATATTCTATATTTATTATGTCATGCAAACATAATGTTTAAATGGCATAATACGAAATTTTGAGCTAAGTATTTTTCTGTATTACAAAAGATTTTAATGTAAAACAATGGCAGTATGGGATTTATTTGCTAATTTTGCTTCGTTTTTGAAACGATATAATATTAACAATGCAGAGAAACAGAATGAACATATTATCAATGACAACCGCAATTCAGAGCAATAAACGCACTGAATCTGTGTCGAGTGTTCATGTTTCACGCATTGAACCTCGTATAGTAAATACTTTCCAACGAACATAGCGAGTACACTTTTGTACTTTGATT
>ENA-OPVV01001417-OPVV01001417.1-human-gut-metagenome-genome-assembly--contig:-NODE-1417-length-17645-cov-2.444741_pt1 | contig 17645 bp, 17 predicted proteins | sample MGYA00241500_ERZ501992 | MGnify/ENA primary metagenome ERZ501992 (study PRJEB25962, sample SAMEA2043052) | human gut metagenome | biome: human gut; feature: human-associated habitat; material: faeces...
GGCTCGGCGTATTCCGGCTGGCACAGCTGCATCTCGCCGGAAAAGGGAACCCCCTTTTGCCGGCAGAAACAGAAGTATGCCGCCAGTACTTGCTGCCGTTCGTTTTCGTTAGTTCCAAACAGACGGCACACTTTTCCCTCTGCTGTGAGAGCAATGCCGCCCAGCAGCCGATCACATCTCCACAGCAGCCAGCTTTCCGTGCTGCCGTCATCTGCGGAAAAGCCGCCGGAAACCGGCTGCAACAGGTACGAAACAAACCGACTTCCAAAATACAGCATCCCAAAATGGGTTTCCAGAAAAGTGCAAAGCTTTGCATGGGAGGGATCGTGCGCCTTTCGTCGGTCATATTCTTCCCGCCGGAATTGCCCCAGTGCCTCAGTCAGGTCGGCAGCGTCGGAGAGCGTTTTCAAATGATTGACAGAGGGAATTTCGCCGCCCACCCAGCGAAAATCGTGCCGGAGAAACTGCGTTTCCAACATTCTGTTGTACGCATAATCGAAAAATGCGAAGCAGCGGCTTCCCAGAGCCTGTTCCGTATCCCGCCGTCGCTGTCTGCCGGCTTTGGAAAAGTAATAGGCTGCTATTTCCGGAAGCAGTGCCGCATACTTGCCGTGGTAGCGGGTGGAAAGACGGCGAATCGTCCACCCATTTCCTTGCAGCGTGACAGAGGCTGTCCCTTCCGGCAAAAGTGCCGTCATGGTGTAATCGTCGAATCCGTCATCACACCGCTTGATGCAGTCGGAGAGGTATCCTGTGACGAACATCTGCGTTCCCGTGGCTTCCTCCGTGAGAATCGCCGACGGGATCTTCTCCAGCAGCAGGCTGTATTGTTTCAGACAGTGCCGCAAAAAATCGATGTCGCAGTACTGCCAGCGATAGGAATATGCCATGTCAGATGCTCCAGTCAATTTCCGGCAGCCCGTGTTCCCGCAGGAAGGCGTTTGCCTTGGAGAAATGCTTGCAGCCGAAGAAGCCATGATAGGCGGACAGAGGGCTAGGGTGTGCGGCGGTCAGCACCAGATGCTGGGGGTGCTGGATCAGGGCTTTCTTTGCCTTGGCGTTGTTGCCCCAGAGCAGGAACACCACCGGTTCTTCCCGCTGATCCAGCAGCCGGATGACATCGTCTGTGAACTGCTCCCAGCCCTTGCCCTTGTGGGAGTTTGCCTGTCCGGCACGCACCGTCAGCACCGTGTTCAGCAGCAGCACGCCGTGCTTTGCCCAGTTGGTCAGTTCGCCGTGCTTGCCGGTGTTGTCGATGCCCACATCGTCCTTGATCTCCTTGAAGATGTTCACCAGCGACGGCGGCGCCACGCCTTTCCGCACGGAAAAGCTGAGCCCGTGCGCCTGATTGGGGTTGTGGTAGGGATCCTGCCCCAGAATCACCGCCCGCACCTTGGCGTAGGGGGTGTATTTCAGGGCGTTGAAGATGTCATACATGCCGGGGTAGATCGTATAGTTCCGGTATTCCTCCATGAGGAATTTCCGCAGGTTCTGATAATAGGTCTTGGCGAACTCGCCGTCTAAGATGGTGTCCCAGTCGTTTCCGAAATGTACCATTTGCAAAGCTCCTTCTCTTTGTGTTGCACAGGATATGATACCATTATATCATAAGGACAGCGGGATTGCAACGCCGGCGGGGAAAGTTTTCCCCAGAAATTTGGAGACCTCGCCGAATTTAAATCTTTCAAATCGGCAATGTTGTACAAGTTTTGCCGCGGCTATTGACTAATTGCGAATTTTGGCATATAATAATAAGTAATTGTCAGTCGTGCATGCTGCCGCAGAGGCTCGTCCCCTGCACTGCCGCCATGCACACGCAAGCACACATATTTTGCGGCGCTGGGACAGACAGCCGCCGCACCACAGGAGGCTAAATCGTGAGAAAAGTGAAAAAACCCGTTTTCTTCATCGTATTTGCCGTCATCGCCCTGTTCACCCTCACCACCCTCTTTGGCGTGCACTCCCAGTACGGCGACATCGTGACCACCTATGTTCACGGGGTCGACGATATCCGTCTGGGCATCGACATCCAAGGCGGTCTCTTTTTCAGGGATCAGCGCAGCGGACTTCCTTTTTTTATTTCTCATTCTTTTTACTGCACAAACAACAGCGCGATATTCAGCAGTGTCACAATCACCGCAATCGCAAACAGGGCAATTTTCAGCCGCAGACTGTTCGCGTATTTTCCCATGACTTTTTTCGAGGACGTCAGATAAATCTGCGTAAATACCGTAATCGGGAGCTGCATTCCAAGGAACATCTGTGAATAAAGAAGGCCCTGGAACGGGGAATCAATCAGAAGAATGACCGCTGCGGCCGGGATCATGGTAAGAAGGATTCCCCAGCGTGTCTCCTTACTCTTGATCTCATACGGCTTGTTAAAAATCCCCGAAAAAATCGTTCCGCCCGCCATTCCCGCGGTGATGCTCGATGAAATTCCGGCGAGCAGAAGCGCTGCTGCAAAAATCACCGATGCGGCATTTCCAATGAGCGGTGTCAGCATCTTTCCCGCCGTTGCGAGATCATCCACCTGCTTTGCATTCTGCGGCTGGAAAAACGTTGCGGCCGCCATCAGGATCATTGCACTGTTGATGGCCCATCCGATGATCATGGAAAACAGGGTGTCTTTGAACTCATACTTTAACTGGCGCGCAATCACCTCATCATCCTCAAGATTCCACTGGCGGCTCTGAATAATTTCCGAGTGGAGAAACAGGTTGTGCGGCATGACGACCGCACCGAGGACGCTTAAGATGACCGGCATTGAGTGCTCTGGAAACGACGGTTTTACCCAGCCGACAGCCGCCTGCGCCCAGTCGATATCGGCGATCCAGACCTCAAAGAGGAATGAAAAGCCGATCAGCGAGACAAACACAATGATCAGTTTTTCAATCCGTTTGTAAGCACTTGTAAACTCGCAGATCAGAACCAGCACGAGAATCATCATGCTGCCGAGCTTGATCGGAATGCCGAACAGCATCTGGAGCGCAATCGCACCGCCTAGGATCTCCGCCATTGCGGTCGCCACTGCTGCCATCATCGCCGTCGCAAGAATCGTGTTTTTCAGCCATGCAGGCAGATAGAGGCTCGCCGCCTCCGAGAGGCACTTTCCCGTGGCAATGCCGAGATGCGCCGCATTGTGCTGCAGAAAAATCAGCATGATCGTGGACAAGGTGACCATCCACAGAAGCTCGTAGCCGTAACCCGATCCGGCGGCAATGTTGGATGCCCAGTTTCCCGGGTCGATAAAACCGACCGTGACAAGAAGTCCCGGGCCGAGATAGCGGAGAAAATTCATGCCCGCCGTCTCTTTTCGTTTTCGATTTTGTTTCATATTCTTTCCTTTCTGACAATTTGATACGGAACCGGCCCATCCAGGACCGGCAGAAATCGTTTTGTTGTGGTTTTGGTTGCTTTAGTTAGTTATAACTAACTGCATTGTACATGGGATTTTTCAAAAAGTCAAATCCTGTTTTCTCTTTCTTGTGCTTCATCGTCCGCTGTGCTACAATAAAACTGCTTATTTTGAACTAAAAGGAGAATTTTTATCATGATACGACTTGCCGTCCCGGAGGATTTTACTTCGATCATGTCAATCTATGCGTACGCCCGCTCTTTTATGCAGGAAACCGGAAATCCGAATCAGTGGGGAAACCATTTTCCGCCGGAGGAGCTGATTCACAACAGAATCCGTGACAAACAGCTTTTTGTCCTGGAAGAAAACGGCACGCTGCACGGCGCGTTTGCCTTCATCATCGGTGAGGATCCGACGTATCTGCAGATCGACGACGGCTCCTGGCTCTCCGATGCGCCGTATGGCACGATCCACCAGGTTGCCTCAGACGGAACAATCCACGGATTTTTCTCCCAGATCGTCGATTACTGCTGGGCACAGATCCCGCACCTGCGCGTCGATACGCATGCGGACAATCAAATCATGCAGCATCTGATCCAGAAAAACGGATTTGAACGGCGCGGCATCATCTACGTGCTGAACCACTCTCCGCGGATTGCGTTTGAACGCGTAAAATAAAACACCAAACGAAAACACCGGATCGTCACCGCTTCGCAGACTTTTCAGCCGCGGAATCACCGTTGGATCCAGATAATATAAGGATCCGACGACCTGTCCCATCATCCCATTTTTCGATCTTTCGTGTGTCATTTTTTTACCAGCCTTACATCTTCTTACTCTCCAGTATGCACTTGCCCGTACCGAAATGCAAAGAAAATCCGCTTTTTCCCCTCTGTTTCTGCACATTCCTTTGTGCAGAATACAGATGCAGAAAAAACGGATTTTCTTTTTCATTTTTCTTTATGCGTGGATTCCTCTGTTCTCGTCCCCGGACTCGTTTACGCCGAATTCGTAATCATTGCCCGGCAGAATCATGTTCAGCAGGATTCCTGCGATGGCTGCAATGGCAAGTGCAGTCAGGGTGACGGTCGTTCCGCCGATCGTAAAGGAGAGACCGTTGCTGAAGCCCAGTCCGCAGACAAAGATGACGCCCGCGATGATCAGGTTTCTCGATTTGGTCAGGTCTACTTTATTCTCTACCACGTTGCGCACACCGATGGCAGAAATCATACCGTACAGCATGAAGCTGACGCCTCCGATGATAGAGGACGGCATGGTGCTGATGAGTGCCGATACCTTCGGAATGAAGCTGACGATAATCGCAAAGACTGCGGCAATACGGATGACTCTCGGGTCATGTACGCGGCTCAATTCCAGAACGCCGGTGTTCTCGCCGTACGTCGTGTTGGCCGGTCCGCCGATGAAACCTGCCATTGCGGTTGCAAGACCATCGCCGAGCAGGGTTCTGTGCAGGCCCGGATCAGAAAGGAAGTTCTCTCCTACGGTTGCAGAGATCGCCGACATATCGCCGACATGCTCCATCATGGTCGCGATCGCGATCGGTGCCATGATCATAATGCTGGTCAGATCGAATTTGCAGAGCTGCAGCGGCGGAAGTCCGACGATGCCTGCCTGTGCAACCGGCACAAAGTTGATGATCACGGATCCGTCCGGATTTTTGATGCCGAGTGCATTCAGGACAACTGCCACAGCGTAGGCAATCACAACGCCCATCAGAATCGGAATGATTTTGAACATTCCTTTTCCCCAGATGTTGAAAATGATGATGACTGCCAGCGCAACCAGTGCCAGGAACCAGTTCGTCGAAGCATTATTAATGGCGGAACCAGCAAGGCTGAGGCCAATGCAGATGATAACCGGACCTGTGACAACCGGCGGCAGGTAGCGCATCACGCGTTTGACGCCGACCATGCGGATGATCAAGGCAAAAATCAGGTACAGAAGACCTGCTACCACAATACCTCCGCAGGCATAGGCTGCCTTGTCGTTGACACTCATGCTGGCATATTTTCCGGTATTCAGGTTTGCAACAGCGGCGAAACCGCTTAAGAATGCAAACGAAGAACCAAGAAATGCCGGTACTTTAAATTTCGCGCACAGATGGAACAGCAGGGTTCCAAAGCCGGCGCAGAACAGTGTGACGGATACGGTAAGACCGCGGGACGGCCCCTCGCCGCATGCGTCTACAAAGTAGCTGTTTACCAGAATCGGCACCAGAATGGTTGCACCGAACATGGCAAACATGTGCTGCAATCCGAGAATCAGCATTTTAGGAATGCCGAGCTTTCTCGCATCGCGGAGGACTCCATTAGACTCGTTCATACGTCTCTCCCTCTCTTTTGTTTTTCCTTCCCATTATAGGCGTTATGTCGTTCAAATACAAGCGAAAGATTGCGGGCCTCTCAATTTTCAAACGGGCGGACACGTAAAGTAACTCCTAAGGTATCGCAGATCTCCTGGCACTTCTGAATTTTCTCCTCTGGCATGACTTTCTCGACAACCGTCATCACAACATTCGGCACATACTGTTTGGAAAGAACCGCAAACTCCTTGATCGCCTCGTACGACTGGATGCCGAATTTCGACCGCGTGAGCTCCAGAAATTCCTTTTCATCCGGCGCGTTTAAGGAAATCGAGACGGTATCGAATCTTCCCTTTAATTCCGGGGTGACATCTCTTCCATGGATCAGGTTGGCAAGACCGATCGTATTCAGACGCACTTTCAGGTTCGGATACGTTTCTTTTAAGGAATCGATCACCCGGCAGACATCCTCAAGCCGCTCAAGCGGTTCTCCGAAGCCGCAGAAGACCAGTTCATTGATCACGTTCAGATCGTACTGTGCGAACAGCTCCAGCATCGTCTCAACGGATGGCTCGCCCTCTTTTAACCACAGTGTATTTCCCTCCTGCTGCTGTTTCGTCTGGCGCAGACAGAACACACAGCTGCACGGGCATTTGTTTGTCATGTTGACATAGACATTTTTTCCGGTAAGATCGCCGCTCTTTGCAAGGTCGAGATACCCTTCCTCGCCGACGGCTCCGGTTACAGTATATAAATACATTACGCTTCCTCCGTTAAGTCCTTCATAAACATTTCAAAGCAGAGTCCCCAGTAGCTCGGCACTTCGTTTTCTTCGCAGTAGCGGATGCATTTCGATACGTAATCCGCCGCCTTTTTCACCGACTCGTACAGGCTGCGGCCGTTCAGATACATGCCTGCGATAATTGCCGCAATGACATCTCCCGTACCGCTCCGGTCGCCGCCGATGCGGTCTACCATGACGATCTGGAAATCCTCGCCTTTGTTATAGATAAAGTTGGCAATCTGTGTCTGGTTAAAGTGGATGCCCGTCACCACGAGCTCCTCAATCGAAGCCCCGTTCTCCGGATACGGCGCATCGATCAGTGTGCAGAGCTCTGTCAGGTTCGGCGTGATGATATCCGCGTAGTGAACCAGTTCTTTCATCTTTTCGCACATCTCTTTCGTGTACGTCCGATACAGCTTCCCATAGTCCCCCATGACCGGATCGACGATGACAAAGTTGCGGTCCGTCTTAAAATGGCGGATAAAATCAAGCACGATATCCACCTGCTGTTCCGATCCTAAGAAGCCGGTCGAGATCGCATCGAAATCGAGCTTCAGATCCTTATAGGTCTGAATGTAATCCTTCATCCGGTCAGTATAATCATCAAAGTAATACGTCGGAAACTGCGTGTGTGCTGAGAGAATTGCGGTCGGAACTGCCACCGCCTGAATCCTCAGCGCCGACACGATCGGCGCCATCACAGCCGTCGAGCACCGGCCAAAGCCTGTCAGATCGTTAATCAGTGCTATCTTTTTCTGTTTTTCCATGTTGTTCTCCTCTTTTTTTCAGGATGCCTCCGCATCTGTTTTATGTCTATTTTTGCACACTCGCGTCTTATTTACAAGTTTTTTTCGGACACTTGTCAACACAGAATTCCGCTTTTTGCATCTTTTTTGTCAGCACGCAAAAGGCACGGCCCGCCCGAAGCTGTTTTTTGCTCCGGGCGGCCGCGCCTTTTCTCTCGTTTACTCTTTTATATTATGCTTCTAAAATCTTGCATGCAAACGGTGCCAGTGTCATATCCCCATACGTCACTTCCTTTGCATTGTGGTTGATGTACATCGTCACCTTCTGCTTCTCGTTTCCTCTCGTCACGATCTCAAGGCCCTCTTCGGACGGCACCATCTGGAAATGCCAGTCCCGCATCACCTGCTCCATCAGAAGCTTCGTGATCTTCTCTTCCAGACCGCAGCTCACGTAATACAAAGTTCCCCTGCCGGTCTGTTTTCTCATCACGGCTGCGAATTCCAGATAGAACGCATCCGCGTAATGGAACAGCACTTCCGCATCCTGCACCTGAATCATATCACGGAAAATTCCGCCTGTGCCTTCCACGCCCTCGAACACGCCGCTTCCCACAACCGGGAATGCATCATAGTCCTGCAGGCTCTCCGTCTCTTCTACGGTCAGACCCGCAAGCGCATTGTAGTGCACCGGCAGTGTCTCGCCGAACGGAACGTTGTTGTCCGCATCTTTCACGGCGTGTCGGTACGTCACGATTACGGTTCCGCCGTTTTTCACAAACGCTTCCACCTTTTCTTCCATCTCCGGCTTCGTAATGATCATCTGCGGCAGGAAAATATTTTCGGAATGATTGATCACAATACCCATTTTCGCTTTCCCCATTTCTCTATCTTGTATCTTTCCTTTTTTCAACAGTACAAATTTATCATATGTTAAAAGTCAAAATATTTTACTTTTTATTTTAGTAAAATTTACTACCTGCTTTTGTGAAAAATGCACAAAAAGAGGCATCTCCATCTATGCAGACTGGAAATGCCTCTTTTTTGTTCTCTTGTTTCCTTTTTTTCTTCAGCTCAGGAAGTTTTCAATAATGACGTTTTCCGCCTCCGCTTCCGTCATGCCGAGCGTTCTGAGTTTCAATAGCTGCTCATCATTGATCCGTCCGATCGCCGCCTCGTGGATGATTGCCGCATCCACATGTTTTGCCTGGATCTCCGGAATAGATCCGACCTGTGCGTGATCCATGATGATAGAATCGCACTGGATATGGGCGTGGCATTTGTTTTTGCCGACTGCCTTGGGATGGAAGACCTGGGAGGAATTGCCCTTTCCGACAGAACGTGAAATAATCTGTGCGGAAGAACCGCTTCCGTTCATACATACTTCAATATCCGACTCTGCCTTCTGGTCACCGTCTGTCATCAGACGTTCGAGCACGAACAGTTTGGAGTTTGCATCCATCACAACATTCGTCGTACGAATTGTTGAGTCAACGCCCTTAATCTGTACGGTATCCAGCGTAAAAACGGAATTTTCTCCGATTTCAATATTTGTCACCGGGTTCAGAATCCGCTGTCCCGTTCCGTTTCCCTCTCCGTAATGCTTTTCCTCGTAGCGCACGTTGGCATTTTTTCCTACATGGAACGTATGGATACCGTCGTGCCAGCCGCCGTTGTGGATACCGCAGCCCGCTACAATCGTAACATCGGCGCCATCCGCAACGTAGAAATCATTGTAAACAAGATCCGTCATACCGGAAACGCTGACGACAACCGGGATAAATACTTTTTCGCCCTTCGTCTCGCCGTCGATCAAAATATCAATGCCCGGCTTATCCTCTTTTTTGCGGATTTTGATATGTTCACTGTCACCGTGGCAGAGCGGAATGCCGTTCTGGCGGAGATTGTATGCCCCTTTCTGCTCAAATCCCTCGCTGATCTGATTTAATACGCCCTGGGTTGTCTCATCTACCTGTACCATCAGCATGTGCCTCCTTCCTGGCCGCACATCCGGCCTGTTTTCTGCTGGAACAGGGTCGGCAGTACGTCTTCCTTTGTACCGTATTCTTTCACCTGGCCGTCCTCGATCACCATGATCTTGTCTGCCATCTGGATAATGCGTTCCTGATGGGAAATGAGAATCAGACATTCTTTTTTCTCTTTGTGGATTTCTTCAAACCGCCTGATCAGCATGGAAAAGCTCCACAGGTCAATGCCGGCCTCCGGCTCATCGAAAATGCTGACCTTATGCGGTTTTGCAAGCACCGTTGCGATCTCCAGACGCTTCATCTCTCCTCCCGAGAGCGTACCGTCCATCTGGCGGTTCAGGTAATCGGCAGAGCAGAGTCCGACGGCGGAGAGGAGTTTACAGCTCTCGGCTTCCGTCAGTTCTTTTCCGGCTGCCAGCGACAGCATTTTTTTCACCGTCATTCCTTTAAAACGCGGCGGCTGCTGGAATGCATAGCCGATGCCGGCGTTTGCACGGTGGTCAATATCATAACCGGTAATATTTTCCTCATCCAGGAAGATTTCTCCGCCATTGGCGTCCTCAATTCCTGCAAGCACTTTGGCCAGCGTTGATTTTCCGCCACCGTTTGGTCCGGTAATCACCAGCATTTCCCCGTCCTTTACCTCAAAACTGATGTGGTTGACGAGGCAGCGTTTTCTTCCCTCTTCGTTTACTTCAAAGGTAAGATTGTCTACTTTCAGCATATTTGCACCTCTTTTGTTTTCACTCTTTGCAGGGATAATCCCCCTTTCAAAAACTCTACTCCTTCTCCTAAAATCTGTCAATTATTTGTTGCAGTTTGGGAGACTCTTTTGTTTTATGCAGTGATTTTTCCCGTAACATTTTCTTTTCCTGCATTCTTTTTCGTTTCTTCTGGATCGCATGCTGTGTTTGCGGTATAATGAGGGTAATATTTCATCGGGAGGTTATCGTATGCGTGTACTTATTACAGGAACCAGTTCCGGAATCGGGAAGGCGATTGCGGAGAAATTTTTAAAAGAAGGCTTTGACGTTACCGGATTTGACCGGAAGGAGGCTTCAATCAGCCAGGATTCGTATACTCATTTCTGCCTTGATATCCGCGACAGGGAACAGTATCCGGCGCTTGCGCCTTTCGATATTGTCATCAACAACGCCGGTGTGCAGAACGAGAATGATATTGATATCAATTTAAAGGGAACCATCGCAATCACAGAGGCGTATGGCATTCATGACACCATCCGCGCCGTCCTTATGATCGGCTCGGCCAGCGGCCATACCGGAGCTGAGTTTCCGGAATACACGGCAAGCAAGGGCGGGGTGCTCGCCTACACGAAAAACGTGGCACTCCGCATTGCACCGTATGGTGGAACGTGCAACAGCCTTGATTTCGGCGGCGTACTGACCGAGTTGAATCTGCCTGTCACAGAAGACCAAAAGCTCTGGGATCAGATCATGGATCTGACGCCGCTGAAACGGTGGATGACCGTCGAGGAAACGGCGGACTGGGCGTATTTTATGACCGTGACGAACCGGTTCTGCACGGGGCAGAATATTCTGATTGACGGCCTTGAAGCGGGAAACGCACACTTTGTGTGGCCGGATGAATGATTTGTTAATTTCCTGCACAAACAAAAAACAGGTTCCCTGCACGGAAGCTTTTTGAGCTTTTCCGCTGCCGGGCTGCCTGTTTCTTTCTATTTTTTTCGTTTTTTCTTACGCTTTCTCAAACACCAGAATTTTCTCTGCGAATTTGTGGACGATCGGCATCCACATCACCAGCTTGTAGATGGGATTCAGTGTTTCCATACCGCGGGCGATGTTGTCGTCTTTTACTTTTCGGAAACCGGCGGCAATGTCGCCCAGGTCTGCAAAGCTGTTCGCACCCCAGGTAAACGTCGCGCCCGTCGCCTGAATAGATTTTTCGATGTTTTCTTTCTTTACAAAGTACGGGCACAGCGTTTCCATGCAGACGTAGGCATTGTCGAAATGATCGCGGATGATGGCGAGCATCATTCTGACCTCATCCGCTTTCATGTACATGGTCAGACCTTCGATAATGAAAAGCATTTTGCCCCGCACTTTTACCTGATCGGCCCATGCCGGATCGAGCACGGAACACGCAATCGTGGAAACGCGGCCGGATTCCTGATAGATCGAATCGCGTACCTCAATCGTCTCCGGCAGATCGAGATTATACCAGGTGATTTTTCCATTATCCATGCGGTAAAACCGTGTGTCCAGACCACAGGCGATGTTGACGACGGTACAATCCGGGTTCTTTCGGATAAAGTCGCTGACCAGCTCATCAAACACAACACTCCGCGCTACGATTCCGCCGCTCATTGCTGTGTCCTTTTTCGCATTGCTGAAATCATAGTCGATGCGGTCAATCAGCTCTTCTGCTTTGGTGTCGCGGAACTTGTTTTTCGGATTTCTGCTGTGCATGGCGCGGGCGTAGAAGCACTGCAGCATCGTCTCGGCGGTTCCGTTCAGTTTTGGTTTTATTTTTTCATTGCTCATTCTGGGTGATCTCCCTTCTGCGTTTTATATTCTTCGATCCATTTCACCGGTTCCGGTCCGGTCTTGTTTTATTTCGGATTTTCCACCTTGTCCCCCACGAACCAGTAATCACAGACCTCACCGCCGCCTGCCAGCGTATGGTCACGGTAGAGCTTCGCGTGCATCAGGGCTGCTGTCTTGTAATCAATGTCGCACATAATCGGCAGCACTTCCAGATAGCCCTCTTTTCGGGCGAAGGTGTTCAGGGGACATTGGGTGAAGTGGTAATAAAAACCGTCCTGATGCTTCGTCTCATCAAAATGAAAATCCCACGAATACGCCTTATACTGCGGATGTGCTTCCAGCCAGGCGGCATCCTTATGCATCATCTTCGCAATCCGCGCCATGCCGCTCTTCTTATTCGCATTAATCATCAGGCCCATGGCTTTCAGAAGCGGGAAGGCCATCATCTCCTCTGAGATTGTACGCAGTTCATCCACAGAAATCTGTCTGTCCGACGCATCCCAGAGCGCAAGAAAAATGAGGCCTTCATAGAGATTCGACGCCATCGGGTTGTCCTTTCCGATATCATCGGCGCGGCGAAGCATGTCGCGGTAGATCTGGTTGGTCTTGCGGAGAAGCTCTGCGGTCTCCTCTTTTCCGTAGCGTTTTAGCAGACTTTTCTTTATTAAAGGAGTCAGCATGTTCCAATATTTGCTGGTGTATTCCATCATGGGCGGGTACCTCCATCTTACTTTTATTAGGATTCACTAACTGGCAGGTGTGAAATTGCCGCCTACAATGTTGAAAAATAGGCGGAATTTTACTTTTCATTATGAGGTTATTATATCACACTTTTTATTACTTTGTTTTAAAATCGCAAAAATTTCTTGACTATAATTCAGCCTTCCTTTATTATAGAAATTAAGAAATGGCCATCCTGCTCTCTGGTAAGCATGGATGGCCACTTCTTATAGCTATTTAATATTTTCGCCAGATCGGGTGATTGCGCTCACCTTCCGGCTGTCTTGTTAAGTATATTATATTGCAATCGTGTAATTTTGTCAAATCAAAATAGCGCCCCTGCTCTGGTAAAGTTAGGCGCTATTTTTAGTTAGAAGCTTTATCCGGCGGTCAGGTGTACACTGACCAACGGCTCTCTTGTCGAATATATTATATGACAGCACTTTCTTTTGGTCAACAGCCATTTTTCTTATATTTTCACCATTATTTCGACCCAAATCTCTCAAAAAGAAATTGAAATCCCCTCTCCTCCACCTTATAATATTTTCTATAAGACACACATATGGGGAGATTTTTATGACGATCAGTATTCTTCTTGCGCAACAGATCGCGCAGCTTTTTCTTATGATTTTTATGGGCTTTTTAATCGTAAAAGCCGGACTTTTAAAGGATGAGGACAGCAAAGTTCTGTCGAAAATTGTGCTGTACCTGATCATTCCCTGCGTGATTCTGAATGCGTTTCAGGTCGATTACACGCCGGAAACGGTGCGGGGGCTGCTGGTTGCGTTTGCGGCTTCGCTTCTGATGCAGGTTGTGCTTCTTTTTGCGGTTTCAGCTCTTGGACGGGTGTTTCATTTGGATGCGGTTGAGATAACTTCTGTTTACTACTCCAATTCCGGCAATCTGATTGTGCCGCTTGTGACGGCTGTTTTAGGAGCGGAATGGGTGCTTTACAGCTGTGTTTATATGAGCGTACAGCTTGTCTTTTTCTGGACGCACTGCAAAAAGGTGATCAGCCGTGAGGCTTCCTATGACTGGAAGAAGATTGTTCTGAACCTCAATATTATTTCTATTTTCGTCGGAATTCTTCTTTTTTTCACGGGCATCCGGCTTCCTGCGCTGGTCAACAATACGCTTCATTCTGTCGGAAGCATGGTTGGCCCTGCCAGTATGATTGTTACGGGTATGCTTTTTGCCGGCATGGACTTCCGGCAGATTTTTGCGAATAAACGGATTTACTTCGTGACCTTTCTCCGCCTGATCGCCGTTCCGCTGATGGCGCTTGTTCTTCTGAAAATCAGCCATCTTGCCGATCTTTCTGCAGACGGACCGACGCTGATTCTGATTGTTTTTCTCGCCGTCATCACGCCATCTGCCTCTACAGTTACACAGATGTGTCAGGTATACGGAAACGATTCACGCTATGCCAGTGCCATCAATGTTGTTACCACGCTGGCTTCTATTGTGACGATGCCGCTTTTGGTGATGCTGCTTCAAATGGTACTCTAATCACAATTAACAGAAAAACGCTGTCCCGCTTCCCCTTCCAGAGAAGCATTGACAGCGTTTTCTATTACCCAATTAATACCTTTTTCCCTTCAAACGCAAATCCATAATGCCGGATTCTTTCTTTTGGGATTCCCCGTTCTTTCAGTTCCGCGTCGTATTTCTTTATTTCAATCTGCGCCAGTGCTTTTTGTACCGTTTCCTGCAGCGTTTTTTCTTCCGTTTCTTTTACTTTAAATTCCAGAATCATAGCATCTCGATCCAAATTTCTGGGAATTAGAATCACATCGTATCTTCCATACCCACTTTCCCGATTGGAACGCACCTCATAAAGATCTCGCACTTCCACCAGCAGCCCAAGTACAAATCCATGATAAAACCGCTCTGGCTGGCTCCGCTCGGACGCATGTTTTCCAGCATCAAAATTACTAAATGTAGCAAGTGCAATATCATTCATATAGAGGTTCATCGCTTTTACATCCCCATTCAGCAATGCTTTGATAAATTCATTATAATTGGCAGATGCCGCTGCAAACCAGCTTTTGAACATATTCGAAAACATGCTCACAGTCTCCAGATTTGTGATGGAAAGAGAATACCACGGCTCCAGCGTCAGTCCTCTGTATTCAATCTCCTCCACTTTCAGATAACCGCTTGCCACCAACAGACTCCATACCGCACTTTCATCCTGTTCTAATTGTCCAAATATAATCTGCTCATCAAAATTAACTACAATTTGTTGTCTGTTGATCAGTTTTTCCAATTCTTCCTTCATATTTACCGATGCCGACTGCAGGAGTTTGCTGATCAATCCATTGGAACTTGTAGCTGCCCAGTAGGGCCGCAGTTTTTTCTCTTTCAAATAATTTGTAATAGACCACGGATTGTAAATATCACGATGCGTGCCAAAGCAAAATCCGTCATACCATTGCTTTACCAGATCTTTCTTTTCCGGCATTCCAAATTGATCTAATGATTGAAATACCTCTTCTTCTGTAAAACCAAAACAGTCTGCATAGGCATCCGATGTTGTTGTAATAACCGTCAGATTATTGAGGTCTGAAAAGACAGATTCTTTGGAAATGCGGGTAATTCCAGTCATCACAGCGCGGTCCAGATATGGATTTGTTTTGAACGTCGCATTGAAAAGGCTTCTCATAAATCCGGCAAATTCATCCCAGTATCCATGAATATAGGCTTCCTGCATGGGCGTGTCATATTCATCCAGAAAGATCAAAACTTTTTTTCCATATAAAAGATTCAAATAGCTGGAAAGATTTTTTAATGCATCCTGTGCTGTCACATCACTCATTTTTTCTGTAATTTCCAGCATCTGCTGTTTCTCATTTTGCGTAAAGCATTCTTCCTGCTCCAAATACCGATGTTGGCGATAAGCATCTACAATAATATTTTTTATCTTCTGCACTGCATCTTGATAGTTATTCTGTTTTACGTCCGCAAAGCTCAGAAAAATCACCGGATAAGTTCCCTGCAGTCTGCGGTATTTTTCCTGTTTCCAGATGGAAAGCCCTTCAAAGATGGTACCTTTTTCTGCATACTGTCTGGAAAAGAAACAATTCAGCATGCTCATATTCAATGTTTTGCCAAATCTTCTCGGACGTGTGATCAGCGTAATGTCATCTCCACTTTCCCACCATTGTCTGATAAAATCGGTTTTATCAACATAAAAATAATGATTTTCTCGAAGGGAAGCAAAATCCTGCTTTCCTATACTAATCGCTGAAGTCATATTTCATCTTTCCTTTCTGAGCGCAGACACACCAGCATTTTCTGTCTGATAATGAAATGTTCCACTGTTTTCTAATCGATAATCTTATCTTATAGTTTATCAAATTCCGAAAGAAATTAATAGACTTTTTCTTCTGCACAGCAAAAAAATGGCCGTCCCATTCCTCAGTGCAAGGATCAGACGGCCATTTTTCACTATCAATTTCCAGTTTTATTTCTCATACAAAAACTCTTCCGGAAGTGTTACGCCGAAGTCTTTTGCCAGATGGCGGAATTCATCCGGTGTGATCGTCTGGCGTTTCGTTGGCTGCATAGAAAGTGTTTTTACCAGGATTTCTGCAGATTTTTCTGCGGTATGCATCAGACCGAAGGTCAGGTCAAAATCAAAGCCGGCGGCGAACATGCCGTGGTGTGCCCAGATGGCAAGATCATATTTCTTCATCAGCTCGCTCGTGGCAACGGCGATCTCTCTGCCTCCCGGAACCATCCACGGAACGACACCGATTCCGGACGGGAATACAACAGGGCACTCGGTTGCCATCTCCCAGAGTTCGCGGGTAAATACTTTATCTTCCAGCGGCAGAACGAAGGTAAGCGCGATCACGTTGGTGGTATGTGCATGGTAAACAACGCGGTATCTTTCGTCCTGAAGTTTTTTTACTTCCAGGTTCATCAGATGGCTCGGAAGCTCTGATGTCGGGCGACCTCCGTTGACGAGACCCCAGACGATGCGGTAATTTTCACCTTTTTCATCCAGCTCAATCATACAGATGCTGTCTTCCGGTTTGATTGTGACATTTCGGAAATATTTTCCGCTTCCGGTTACCAGGAAATACTCTCCCGCAAGATTTGGAACGGCGGTTCCGATCGGATTCCACTCTCTGGCCTCAAAGTTTTCTTTTACCTCTTCAACCTCTTCCGGTTTCACACGGTAAGAAAGGTTTCCGCCGTTTCTCTCATGCCATCCCTGCTCCCAGCCGTCATTTGCCATGCGGATAAAGCCCTTTACAAATTCTGCATCTAAAAATTTCATGTTATTTCCCTCTTCTTTCTCTCTTTTCTCTTATTTTATCGGTATTTACCGGCATACAATGTCTACCGGCACATCCAGGATTTTTGCCACTTTCAGAATCGTATCAATATGATGTCCGACAGCAGCTGCCATATGATGTGTTGGTCCCGCCTCACTCCATCTGTTGCAGAACTCTCTTGCCCCAATGGAGAAACGTGTTCTCATGTTTGTATCGCCAAAGGTAAAGATCGGACCATCCTCATTGACACCCTCTGCAGCAACAAATTTAAAATGACCATCTTTATCCTGCGTAATTCCAAGATATGTAACATCTCCGACTGGCGGATAAAACTGCGTCAGATATCCGCCGCCCGTCTTGCCATGAAAAACATCAACGATTTTCATGGACGGTTTTTTCGCCTGCGAAATATCAGCATCTCCCGATCCGGAGTGGCCGATAATACAGATATCCTCATTGAAATCGATCGAATACATCTCAGAAAGCTGACCGGTTCCGGCGATTGTTTTCAGAATGCTCATTGCCATTGCAACTTTCATATCACCCTCTACGGCACAGGCTGTACCCTGTTTGATCAGCATGGAAAATGCCGGGATCAGCATGCTGTCCAGTTTTCCGGCAACCCCTTTTGCAAAGCCGTCATAATGGGATGCCACCATGCCAAGCTCTTCTTTTTTCACCCACTCTTCAAATGCAACGACATATTTTGCCATATCCCATACGGTCTCTACCGTTGCACCGCCCTCGATGTCAAAGGTATCCAGAATCTCCTCTGCCTTGGCGCGGATTGCGGCCTCATCTGTAACAGGATCCGCGATCGCCCACATTTTCTCCCAGTCGAACTGTTTCGTGTAAAGTCCCATCCGGTTGTAAAGATTGGTTTCATCAATATACAGGTCCATCATTCCCGGATATGGTCTT
>ENA-OPVV01001444-OPVV01001444.1-human-gut-metagenome-genome-assembly--contig:-NODE-1444-length-17353-cov-6.182680_pt1 | contig 17353 bp, 7 predicted proteins | sample MGYA00241500_ERZ501992 | MGnify/ENA primary metagenome ERZ501992 (study PRJEB25962, sample SAMEA2043052) | human gut metagenome | biome: human gut; feature: human-associated habitat; material: faeces...
TTGCTGCAATCAGGACTGTGAGCATCACTTTGTCTGCCATGATACTGTGGCCCCCAGCTGTATGGCCCTGGGCTATTCGCCCTCGTATTCGTGAGCCGACACCGGAACAGAAGTATCAAAAAGAAGAAAATCATTGCTACAAGGTGCTGACGGATTATTTTCATCTTCTTAGAGAATGGGAAAAGAAATACGCTCCTAAACAGCCGGATGAGGAATGGAATCCCCTGTTTGCAGAAGCACTGTATAAGAAGAACTATATCGAATATCTACTTGATATTCTTCTGTATGGTTCATTGGAGGAACGAAAAGCACTTGTGGCAGAACAGAGAAAGGAGGTGTTAAAACTTGAACAGCGAATTGCAGAACTGTCAGCAGACAGAACCATGCACAGTAGAAGAAATCCGAAACAGCTTAGAGCAGAGCGAGAAAGGTAAGGTTTATAATACTGCCGCAAATTATAAGCGTGTTCTGCAATATGACCCGCTTTTGAAAGGGGCTATCCGAAAAAATCTTCTGACCGAAAGAATCGACATTGTGAAGCCCCTCGGTTGGTATCGTGACAGCCCGACATTGACGGATGTGGATGTGAAATATCTGCTCCTATATTTTGAAGAAAACTATGGATTGACCGTAGAGAAGAAAATCATAGACGCAGTTGCGGTTATTGCCAATGAAAATCGTTACCACCCTGTCTGTGATTTTCTCAATGCCCTGCAATGGGACGGAACAGAACGCATACGCTTCTGTCTGCACCGCTTTCTCGGTTCTGATACAGATGATTACACCTATGAAGCATTGAAGTTGTTTCTGCTGGGTGCTATCTCACGAGCCTTTAAGCCGGGGTGTAAATTTGAGGTAATGCTCTGTCTTGTAGGCGGTCAGGGAGCCGGAAAGTCCTCTTTCTTCCGTTTGCTTGCGGTCAATGATGATTGGTTCTCTGATGACTTGAAAAAGCTGGATGATGAAAATGTGTACCGCAAAATGCAGGGGCATTGGATTATTGAAATGTCGGAAATGATTGCAACCGCCAACGCTAAGAGCATTGAAGAAATCAAGTCCTTTCTGAGCCGACAAAAGGAAACCTATAAGATACCCTATGAAACACATCCGGCAGACAGAAAACGACAATGTGTGTTTGGAGGTTCTTCTAATACCCTTGACTTTCTTCCCCTTGACCGAACAGGCAACCGCCGCTTCGTTCCGGTTATGGTCTATCCTGAAAGGGCTGAGGTTCATATTTTGGCGGATGAACAGGCTTCCAGAGAGTATATCAATCAGATGTGGGCAGAAGCTATGGAGATTTACAGAAGCGGCAATTTCCGTCTGAGATTCAGTCCGGCTATGAACGCTTATCTGAAAGCCCACCAAAAGGACTTTATGCCGGAGGACACAAAGGCAGGACAGATTTTAGATTATCTGGAACGCTATTCCGGCAGCATAGTCTGCTCCAAACAGCTTTACAAAGAAGCACTGGGGCATGATTATGACGAACCGAAACAATGGGAACTGCGAGAGATCAATGACATTATGAATAACGCTGTCACAGGCTGGAGGGCGTTCAGCAATCCGAGGTATTTTCCAGAGCCTTACCGCAGACAAAAAGGCTGGGAGCGTATCAGGAACGACAACGAGCCTGACAACAGCATGGATGGTTTTCAAGAAATCCCGACAGAGGAAATGGAACAGTTAGGGCTTCCGGAAGAATGGTTGAAGCAAAAATAAAAGCCAGTTGTCGCTTCGGTTGTCGAGCCGGTTGTCGGTCTGGTTGTCGGGTAAAAATCCCGAAAGCCTTGATATTGCGGCACTTTTCCCTCTCTGACAACCATGACAACCAATATTATAAAGAAAAAGGAAATAGTAAAAAGATAGTATCGCCCGATAAAGAAAAAAGGTTTTCTGATGTCCGTTGTCGGAACTTCGTTGTCAGACCTTTCCTTGTCGGGCTTTTTTCATTTAAGGAGGAATATCGTATGACAAATATTGTGAACAGTACACTACCCACCCAAAATAACCATTCGGAGAAAAACAAACCGGATGGAGTTTTTGTGATTAAGCAAGGCAAAACAAATTATAAAGTCAAAGTGTTTTTTGACCATAGTAGCGGTTTGACTGCGGAGGACAGGTTGAAACGCATTATTCAGGCAGAAGCAGAGAGAGAATCTGCGTAAGTAATATGAAAAATATCCACGCACCCCCTTGACAAAAGCTTTCAGAGGATACGCTCCTTAGTGCCATGGAACACGCTGGAAGTTCGGATACGATAGAAGACGCAGAGAGAAAAGGGCTTGGAACTCCGGCTACCAGGGCAGCGATTATTGAAAAACTGATTGAGAAAGGCTTTATTGAGCGTAAAAAGAAGCAGATATTACCTACAGCAGATGGAAGAAATCTGATTAGGATTCTTCCGGAAATGATCAAATCACCAAAACTTACAGCAGAATGGGAAAATGATCTGACACTGATTTCCAGAGGCCAGAAAAATGTAGAAGAATTTCTCTTCGAAATTGAAAAAATGGTTACCAAATTGGTAAGTGATAATGGACAGCCAGTGGAAGAATACCAGAAACTATTTTCAGATGGTCGGAAAGAAATTGGAAAATGCCCAAGATGTGGCAATAAGGTTTATGTGGGAAAGAGAAATTATTATTGTTCAGGAAGTGATTGCAGTTTTACTTTATGGAAAAATAACCGATTTTTTGAGAGTCAGGGAAAAACGCTTGATGAAGCAACTGTCAGGAAGCTGCTGAGTGAGAAGCAGGTGCATTTCAAAGATCTGGTATCAGAGAAAACAAAAAGGAAGTATGAAGCAACTATAAAGATGGAGGTTTCAGAAACCGGAAATCCAAAGTTTCAATTGATTTTCCCGGAACGGAAGAAAGGAAAAAAGAATGAAGAATAAAAAAAATATGAGAAGATTTTTGTCGGGATTCTTGGCATTGCTTACAGTGTTATCTACAATTCTATCTCCAATACTGTCCTATGCGGCAGATGTAGTGCCAGTGCCAGAAGAGCCACCGTTATACGAAGAGGTAAAAAATGAACTTGATGCAGATGAGGTGGTAAAAGCAAAAGATCTGGAACTGGAAACAGGCAGTATTTTTGAAGTGGAGAAAGATTTTACCGGACTGGAAATACCAGATGAAAAAAAGGTGAAGATCACTTTCCATGAGGCAAAAAATGAGGAAAAGCAGGACTTTACAACAGATTACGAAGATACATACAAAGCTGTTTATTATGTAGAGCCAGTAAGTGGCCACCCAATTTATCAGATCAATCGTAAGCTGATTGTAAAGGAAGCGGTGGTGCAGGTTGCTGAATCTGAGAATCAGGAATCTGTAAGCAACCAGGAAGATGAGAATGAAGCAGAAGGCGAGGAACCAGCCATAGGCACTGCAGAGAGTGAAGAACCTGTGCAGGATGAGGTAAATGTAGAAATTCCGTCAGAGGATGAAATCTATGAAGAAGTAACTCCGACAGAAATTCCGGTTGAGGAAGAGCCAATAGATACACCAATCCCGGAAAACCCGTCTGAGGAAGTTTCAACAGAAGAACCTGCCATAGATGATAATCCGGATACAGACAGCACATTTGAAGAAATTACAGATACAGATCCGGAAGAAATGCCAGAGGCGACAGACGACTCTTTTACAGATGGAACAGAGAAAACAGAAGATGCAGATGGAAATTATCAGGTAAATATTGTTCGTGGAGAGGAATTTCATATTGAGCTGAACCATGAAGATGGACAGTATCAGCCAGGAGAAACCGTTGTTTTTTCCGGAGATATGCCGCAAGGCAGCTTAATTGCAGTAGGAACAACAAAAGTACAGGCAAACCAGACAGAGAATACAGAAGATTTATTGTATTCTGAGGTGACTTATCACGAAGAATCGGATAAATTCAGTTTTGAAATGCCAGCAGATGACATTGATCTAAGTGTTTCCATGGATCAGGCAGAAAACGGTATCATGTTACTTGCAACCGATACTCCATGGGATGATGCAACAAATATTGAAGCAAATAAATATTACTATTATTCAGATGGCCAGCTTCATCCGTTTGATACAGTTATGGGACAGGGTGGAAATGACAGCTACAAATATGTTCGTTACAAAGCAGGCGGAAAGACTTATACAGTAAATGCGTATTGTATGCAGCACTCCATGCAGTCACCTCCAAGTGGGACAACATATAAAAATATGGTTGAACTGGATGAAGGCGGAGATGATAAATATTTGAGAAAAGCCTTATTCTATGGATATGGCGGTCCAGGATGGGGACATACATTCAATGGATATAATGTAAAATCCATTATGGAAAAATATGGATGCAGTTCTGAGACAAGAGCCATGCAGCATTACCTGGTTGACTATTTATATGATGGCGAATCCGGATTTGGAGGTGCGCTTTCTACAACCGCTAAAAATATGCTGAAAGAGATTAAAGCAGCTCTTGCTAAAATGCCTGATCCGACAGCAATGAAACTTCTTCCAGGACTTTCCGTTAATGCAACGGGAAAGGAAACAGAAAGTTTTACCTGGAAGGCAAATGAAGCATTTACCATTACCATTCATCTGGAGAACGGAGTAAGCCTTGTTAATGAAACCACAGGAAAAACGGCATCTGGAAATGTCACTGTAAAGGGTGGAGAGAAATTCCATCTTGTAGCTACAACAGCCAATATGGGTAGCCTGAAAGGAAAGTATGCGATTACATCTAATTTCCCTTTGGATTTCCATGCAATGCTCTTAAAATTGGAGAGTTCACAGGACATTGGTTTTGGCTACTATACAGATTCCTCTGACCTGCAGATTACAGTTGACTGGCCGGAAGAAGCAGTTATTGAAATTACAAAGAAAGATGGAGATACTGGAAAAAATCTAGCTGGAGCCGTGTATGGGGTATATAGTGATAACGCCTGCACAAAGCTGATTGCTAAAATGCCGCCAACAGACAGCAATGGTTCTTCACGTGTAACTCTTACTAAGACACAGGATACAGTTTACTTAAAGGAAATTACAGCACCAGAAGGTTATGTTGTCCAGGCTTCCTCTTATGGAGTGAAATTAGTAGTTGGCAGTACGACCAAACAGACTGTAACGGACAAAGAGCAGAAAGGAAATCTGACCGTTTATAAAGAGGGTGAGGTTTTCGTAGGAGCTGTATCTGATGAAAATGGAACTTTATTCCAGTATGAGAAACGCCGTCAGAAAGGAGCCGTTTATAACGTATATGCTGCCGAGGATATTGTAACAGCAGGTGGAAAAACAGTTTACAAAAAAGGCGCAGAAGTAGCGAAAAATCTGATCACAGGTGAGAACGGTTCTGTAACGGTAAAGAATCTTCCGCTTGGAAGCTATAATGTAACAGAAGCACAGGCCCCGGAAAATTTTTATAATGCAAAAGAAACAAAAAAAGTAACCATTTCTTATGCAGGGCAGACTGCAGAAGCGGCTTTCTCAGAGACTACCTTTACAAATAACCGTCAGAAAGCAGTGGTGCAGGTGATAAAGAAAGACAAAGATACTGAAAATACACTATCCGGAGGGCATTTTGCTCTGTTTGCAGCGCAGGATATGAAAACTGTGGATGGAAAAGTAGCAGTAAAAAAAGATGCTCTGATTGAGACTGCAATTACTGGTACTGATGGAAAAGCAGCATTTAAAGCAGATCTTCCAGTGGGATTTTCTTATTATGTAAAAGAAGTCCAGGCTCCGGTTGGTTATGTCAGAAATGAGAAAGATACTTATTCTTTCCAGTTCAGTTATACCAATGATGAACAGGCAAAAATTTCTTTCAGTCATACTTTTGTGAATGACAGGGTCAGTGCTGCAATCTCTTTGAATAAAAAAGATGCCGAGACAAAAGAAAATAAGGCACAGGGAGATGCTTCCCTGGAAAATGCGGTGTATGGACTTTATGCAAGAAACGACATTACCCATCCAGATGGAAAGACAGGCGTTATTTATAAAGCCGGAAGCCAGATTTGTACGCTAACTACCGATAAAGAAGGAAAAGCAAGGATAGAGAATCTTTATCTTGGAGAGTATTACATCAAGGAAATTACCCCATCCGTAGGATATCTGGCAGACGAGCATGAATATGATCTTGTATGCAGTGATGAAGGTGATCTGACAGCGGTTGTAGAAAAAGAGTGTACCTCACTGGAAACGGTGAAGAAACAGCCGTTTGAACTTATTAAAGCTGCCAATAATGGAGACACAGATGCTGCATTACTATCCGGAGCTGGATTTAGTGCATATCTGGTATCTTCTTTGGTGGTAAAAGAGGATGGAAATTATGATTTTTCCTCTGCAGAGCCGGTTGTGATCGGTGAAAATGGAGCAACGGAAATTTTTACAAATGAGAAAGGCTATGTAAAATCCATTGCAATTCCATATGGAACATATCTGGTGAGAGAAACTACAACACCCCATAATTACAAACCTGTAGATGATTTTATTGTCCGGGTTACAGAGAATAAACCAACAGAGCCGCAGACATGGAGAGTTCTTTTGGATAAAGAATTTTCTGCAAAACTGAAAATTATCAAACAGGATGATGAGACTAAAAAATCTGTTCTAATTCCGGGAACAGAGTTTAAAATTTATGATATGGATCATGAAAAATATGTAGAGCAGGTAACTACATATCCGACAACCGTTACACATATCTCTTATTTCACAGATACAGATGGATATCTGATCCTGCCGCAGAATTTAAAAATCGGTTATTATAGAATCGAAGAGGTAACAGCACCGGACGGTTATACCATTAACAAAAATTATGTCGAAATACAGGTGGACACCAATACCCTGTATCAGACTGATCCGGTATCAGGTGATGCAATCATTGAAGTTGTATATGAGAATCATCCGGTGAAAGGAAAACTCACTGTACAGAAAAAAGGAGAGGTTCTTTCGACCTATAAGAATGATTTTAAGTATGAAGTTCAGAATCTTTCCGGTGCAGTATATGAAGTGTATGCTGCAGAGGATATTTATACAGCTGATTTCCAGAAAGATGACACAGGAAAAAGAATCCTGGAATATGCAAAGGGTGCAAAAGTTGCAGAACTGACAACGGATGAATCCGGAAAAGCAGATCTTGATAATCTGCCTCTAGGAGAATACAAAGTTGTAGAAAAGACTGCACCGGAGGGATTTGTATTAAATGAAGAAGAACAGAAGATTTCTTTCGTCTATGCAGACCAGGATACACCAGTGATCTCACAGAGTGCAGAGTTTATAAATGACCGCCAGAAAGTAGAAGTGTCAGTTGTGAAAAAAGATGCTGAAAATGAGAAAGGGCTTTCTGGAGCAGAGTTTGGTCTTTACGCAAAAGAGGATATAAAAGCAGGGGATAAGGTACTGGTAAAAGCAGACGAACTGCTTACAAAAGCGGTAACAGGTGAAGATGGAAAAACTGTTTTTGAGCAGGATCTGCCATTTGGAATTTATTATATAAAAGAACTGGCAGCACCAGATGGTTTTGTATCTTCAGATGAGCAGATTGAGGTGACTGCGAAATATCAGGGACAGGAAGTAAAAACAGTAAAACTGGAAACCGTTTTTAAGAATGAGCCGACAACAACTGAATTTACGAAATCAGATATTACAACAGGTGTGGAACTTGACGGAGCAACACTGACGGTTTTGGATTCAGACGGAAAAGAAGTAGAAAAATGGACTTCTGTAAAAGGAAAAGCTCATGTAATAAAAAGACTCCATGTGGGAAAAACCTACACACTTCGGGAAGAGTTTGCACCATATGGTTATCTGCAGGCGGAGGAAGTGAAATTTACAGTTTCTGATACTGCAGATGTTCAAAAAGTAGAAATGAAGGATGCTGTTCCGGTTGGACGAATCATCATCAATAAAAAAGGTGAATTTGTCAAAGAAGTTACCTGGAAAGATATGCTGGCAGGCGGCATGGACGCAGCATTTGGCTATGTTACAGGTTCTTTGAAAGATGTTACTTTTGAAATTTATGCAGCGGAGGATATCAAGGCTGCAGATGGGGAAAGCAGTGATTATTATAAAAAGGACGAACTGGTAGCAACAATTACGACAGATGCTCTTGGATATGCAAGATCAGAAGATCTTCCTTTAGGCAAATATTATGTAAAGGAAAAAGAGACGGCGGATGGATATGTTCTGGATGGAGAAATCAGAGAGGTTGATCTGACTTATCGTGATCAGAATACTCCGGTTGTGACTTATGATGAGGACTGGCAGAATAACCGCCAGAAAGCAAAAGTAACTGTAGTTAAGAAAGAAAAAAATACAGACCGTGTTCTGGAAGGCGGAGTATTTGCACTTTATACAAAGAATGATATTTTAAATGCAGAAGGCGAAGTAATCCTGAAAGCAGATACCATGATCGAGCAGAAAGCTACGGATCAGGATGGAAGGATTGTATTTACGGCAGATCTTCCAATCAATGGCAGCTACTATGTAAAAGAAGTGCAGGCTCCTGCTGGATTTGTGACAACAGAAGAAATCAAGGAATTTGAGTTTGCTTATGCGGGAGAAGAGGTTGCAGAAGTATCCTTTGAGTTCACTTATGAAGATGAGCCAACTACTTTTGAAATCACAAAATCAGATATTACAACCGGGGAAGAATTACCAGGTGCAAAACTGAAAGTATCCGATTCAGAGGGAAACGTTGTGGATGAGTGGACATCCGGAAGCACACCACACATCATTAAGGAACTGGAAGTTGGAAAGAAATATACATTAACAGAGACAATTCCTGCTGATGGCTATGCAACTGCAGAATCCATTACGTTTGTAGTAGAAAATACTGCAGATATACAGAAAGTAGAAATGCAGGACGATACAACAAAAATTCTGATCAGTAAGGTGGATATGACAGATGGAAGCAGCGAGGTCAAAGGTGCGAAGCTGTATATCCTTAATGAAAACCAGGAAGTTATGGAAAGCTGGACGTCTGGTGATCAGCCCCATTATGTGGAGAAACTTCCAATCGGTACTTATACATTATTGGAGGAAACAGCACCGAAGGGTTACATTGTGGCAAATAAAGTGACGTTTGAGATTAAGGACACCGGAGATATTCAGGGAGCCAAAATGGAAGATGAACAGGCAATGGGCAAGGTGATCTTAAATAAAACAGATAAAGATACCAAGAAGCCAATGAAAGGTGTAGAATTTACCCTTTGTGACAGTAAAGGTAAAGTTCTGGAAACTCTGGTAACAGACAGTGCCGGCCATGCAGAATCAAAGAATTATCCGATTGCGACTTTTAAGAATGGGCAGTATAAAAAAGCAATCACATATATCCTGAAAGAAACAAAAACACTGGATGGCTATCAGCTTGATGAAACCGAGCATAAGATTCAGTTTGAATATGTCAATGACCGTACTCCTGTGATTGAATATACTCTAGATCTGACAAATAAGAAAGCTCCGGAAAAAGACACTCCGGAAACATCAGAAAACCAGGGAGTCAGCACTCCTGTTTCCCATGGTTCTGATGCGACTTCTGTATCCAATTCACCAAAAACAGGAGATAATACAAATATTGCTATTTTTGTGCTGGCGCTTGCAGTATCAGCAGGATGTCTGGGAACTGTAGTGACAGTTAAGAGAAAACGCAAATGATAATATAAATAGTGTTCTGGGGCTGTGGTTACTGCACAGCCCCATTTTGAAAAGGAGAAGAAATTGAAATTAGGAGCAAGAATAAGAAAAATCCGTATGTTTCGCAACATAACTCAAAAGGAATTGGGACGCAGGTTAGGATATGGGGAAAGTAGTGCGGATGTGAGAATCGCCCAATATGAAAGCGGACAGCGCACGCCAAAACAGGAAACGCTTATCCGGATAGCAGAAATATTGGAAGTTGATGTCCGGAATTTTTTAAGTCCTGGAATTGCGACAATGGACGAATTAATGGAAACTTTATTCTGGATGGATGAAGAAAATAGAGGGCTTTTTCATCTGTTTCTGCTAAATGATTCAGAAAGTGAAATGGCTGGAATCACAATAAGGGATAAAAAAACAATGTCTTATCTGCAGGAATGGATGGGGAAAAAGCAGAAATTGGGCGATGGAAGAATCACAGAAGAGGAATATCTGGAATGGAAACTGCATTGGCCAGAGAATAAGAGAAAAACAGAATATAAAACCGTATGAAGTAAAAAGGAATTGCTTTGCGGAGAGTTACCTGTTAGAATATTACTGGAGTAACCGTGTACAGGGTTGGTAAAAACCTCCTGGATTTTCAGATTCCGTTAAGGGATACAGAAGAAGGGAGGTGGAGCGAATGGATACATACGAAGTCTTGAGCTTATTGTTCTTAGGCGGTACGTTTCTGATTGCTTTGCTTGCCTATTTGGATAATAGGGACAACAAGCGAAAAAAATAGCCTACCCTGTCTGCCAACAGGATAGGCAGCTCTCTTTGAGAGCAAAATAAATTAAAACCTAATCCAGGAGCATCCACCTTGTGGGCGGTTACTCTTTTCAATTAGAATATAGCATTTTCTCTCCGAAAAGTAAAGTACATTTTATGCAGCCAATTCTAAAAAAGAGTGGGCTGTTTTTTTATTGATAGGAGGGAAGTTTAATGTCTAAACTACAGGACATCCGAAACTTGGTGCAGGAACATGCCGTATCAGTGAGCAGTTCGCCAGGGGATTGGATGGATTATATGGACACAGCATCAAGGTTATATCGTTATTCTTTTTCAGACCAGCTTCTGATCCATGCACAGCGTCCAGACGCAACAGCCTGTGCATCACTGGAACTATGGAATGAAAAGATGTTACGCTGGGTAAATCGTGGTGCAAGAGGAATTGCCTTGTTTGATGAAACCTGGCAGAATACCAAACTTCGTTATGTGTTTGATATTTCGGATACCCACATGGTAGCCGGAGGCAGAAGCCCATATCTTTGGAAGATGCAGGAACACCAGAGAGAAGAGATCCTCACCCATCTGGCAGAAGTCTATGCTCTGGAAGAAAAGGATGCGGCAACTTTGCAGGACGCATTGATGGCGGTCGCAAGGGAAATGGTCAATGACAATCTGGAGGAATACCTGGATGGATTGGAATATGCTGTAGAAGGTACTTATCTGGAAGATCTGGATGAGGTGACGATCCGCAGTGATTTTCGTCAGCTGGCAACAGACAGTGTTTACTATCTGCTTTCCAGGCGATGCGGGCTTGACCCGATGGAACTTCTGGAAGAAGAGGACTTCATGCATATCACAGATTATAACCGTCTGTCAGTTCTCACCTTCCTTGGAAATGCGGCAAGCCAGCTCAGTGAGAGTATTCTGATTGATATTGGAAAGACCGTACATAAAATTTCTCTGGAAGAAGCGAGAAAAGAGGTTGAAAAATCCAATGAAAGGAATTATAATAACTTTACCACGTTAATGCGTGAAATTAAAAATCAGGATGCAGAAACGAAAAAAGAAGAAAATATTGAAAATGAAGGAGGAAACGATTATGGAACTGACATATCATCGCAAGGGAGATTACCTGTTTCCGAATCTGACCGTCGAAGAGGAAGAAGTGACGATCGGGAAATATGGGATGCTGCGGAGGACATTTCTGAAAGAACACAAGAACAGCCTTTATCAGAGCCTGTTCCTGACCGGGAAGCTGAACAGCCATCTGGAACAGATCGAGAAAGCAGCACAGGAGAGAATGGACAGCCAGATGGAGAAATTACTGGAGAAGAATCCGGCACCGGACAAGGAAGCAGATCCGATGGCATGGACAGCACACATGAACGCACTGATGGCAACAGCGGAAGAGAGCATCTTGACGGAATTGGTATACAGTTAGTCGAAGATACAAGAGAAGATGGATTGAGTAAAGCAGAGGAAGAGATCGCCTCTGCTTTATCTTTGCCCGAATATCCCACCGCAAATGAACAAAGACGGCAGATCGAGGAAAGGGCAGCTGCCCTTTATGCCGGAGAAATTCCGATTCCAGAGCAAGTTGTTGATGAGATCTTACGGACAGGAGGAAACCGGAAAGCCAGCCAGCTCCGGATCATCTATAATTTCATGAGTGAACAGACACCGGAGGAATATACGGAGTTTGTGAAGCGTGAATACCGTAAAGGTGGAAAAGGTTTTCAGATTGATGGAAATGAATATTCAGTCTGGTTTGATGAAACCGGGATGCAGATCGCAGTAGGGCATACGGTTACAGACCATATCTTAGATAAGGCATTTTTATCATGGGAAGATGTCAGCGGACGTATCCATCAGCTTTTAGACCAGGGTGAATATGCACCGCAGTCTGTATTGGATGCGGCAAGAAGTAATGCAGTAAAAGAACACGCCCAGGCTCTTGCCTATATGAAAGGGGATATGGCAGAAGGAGTAGCGGAGATTGTTTTTGACGAAGAGGACTTACCACATCTTCGCAGTATCTATCCGGAGATCACGGATTATCTGGAAGAAAAGCTGGAGGATCCCCAGTGGCTTTCGGAACTGAATGAAAGACTGGATGCACTGGCAGAAGCCTATGAAGAAAATCATTCTATTATGCGTTTCCATCATTATAATCCTATAAATATCTCAAAGCAGTTTCAAAAGTTTGCGGATGAGGTGATTCCTTATCAGGCTAGGGACGGCTTTGCCTGGAAAGAACATCCGATGTTCATTACACAGGATGAGATTGATGCTTTTCTCGCAAGGGGTGGCCCTTATTCAAAAGATAGGCTCAAAACTTATTCTTTTTATTTGTTAAATGAAAATGAAAAATCCAGAACGGATTTTATTAAAGAAAAGTATGGAACCAATAAAAGGATTCATGCACTGCCTGATGTAGATGAGTTTTATGTAAATTATGATAGGAAAGGACTGCTTCTTGCAAGAGGTGATGATAATAGTCCATATACTTCAATTTCATTATCTTGGAAGAAAGTTGCCAATAGAATATCCTATCTGATAAAGAACGACCAGTTCCTGCAGGCAGAAGATTATGTCCATATGTCGGAGTATGAACGGGAACAGATGGCGAATAAGATACTTAGTTTTTATGCTCGTCTTCCGGAAGGAATAGACAGACCATTTACCAATGACTTTTTTGGGGATGTGTCGAGAGCAGAATTGATGGCAGTGTTGGAAGGAACAGAGCAGACAGAGGAACTGTTACAGAAGATGGATGCAGCATTGGCAGCTCTGCCATTGGATTTTGAAGCGTATGGGACAAACTATCAGCAGAAAACAGAACTTCTTTCGGAACTCCACCAGTATGCAGAAGGAACTTATACGATATTCCCGACACCGGAAGCAGAACCGTCTTTTGCGGAACTATCTGGACACCAGATGACCATGTTTGATTTCTTGGATACGAAGGCAGTGACAGAACCGACCGTAGTAGATATGTCAGATGTGGAGGAAATAGAAGAGGAAGAGGTTACTGCCAAAGAAGATATTCCGGAAAGTCAGGAACAGGAAAAAGCTGTGTTAGAACCACACAACTTCCGTATCCAGGATAATGACCTTGGTGCAGGCGGACCGAAGTCAAAGTATAAGGCAAATATGGAAGCCATCCATTTGTTACAGACTTTGGAGAAAGAAGAACGTCTGGCAGCACCCGAAGAACAGGAAATTTTATCCCGTTATGTTGGCTGGGGTGGTATCCCGCAGGCATTTGAGGAGAGTAACAGCAGCTGGGCAGATGAGTATCTGGAATTAAAGAATACCTTATCACCAGAAGAATACAGTGCAGCAAGGGCATCGACCTTAAATGCTTTTTATACATCCCCGACCGTGATCCGAAGTATGTATGAAGCACTGGAAAATATGGGACTGAAACAGGGAAATATTCTGGAACCGTCCTGTGGTGTCGGTAACTTTATGGGACTGATCCCGGAGAGTATGGGCAAAACCAATATGTACGGTGTGGAACTCGACCCGGTTTCGGGCAGGATTGCAAAACAGCTTTACCAGAAAAATAAGATTGCCGTGCAGGGATTTGAGGAAACCAGTTATCCGGACAGCTTTTTTGACTGTGTGATAGGCAATGTTCCGTTTGGAGCGTATCAGGTCAGTGACCGCAGATATGACCGGCATCATTTTATGATCCATGATTATTTTATTGCAAAATCCCTTGATCTGGTGCGTCCCGGTGGCGTAGTGGCTGTGGTAACTTCCTGTGGAACGATGGATAAGCAGAATCCGGCAGTGAGACAGTATATCGCAAACCGGGCAGAACTGCTTGGAGCCATCCGATTACCGAATAATGCGTTCCAGAGAAATGCCAATACCAGCGTTGTTTCTGATATTCTGTTTTTCCAGAAAAGAGACAGGGCATCCATTGAGGAACCGGAATGGTTAAATTTAAAGGAAATGCCGAAAGGCTATTCAGTCAATGCTTATTTTGCAGAGCATCTGGAAATGGTGCTTGGTGAGTTTACTACAGAAAGTACCCAGTATGGAAAGCAGGAAGTGACCGTAAAACCAAAAGAAGGAATTACCTTAGAAGAACAATTAAAAGAAGCTGTCCAGAATATCCATGGTACGATCACGGAACTGGAACTTTCGGATACAGAGTTGGAGGAGGATGTTGTCTCTATCCCGGCAGACCCGAATGTAAAGAATTTCAGTTTTACCGTAGTGAATGATGAAGTCTATTACCGGGAAAATTCTGTGATGAACCGCATGGATCTTCCGGCTATGACAGCGGAACGTGTCAAAGGGCTGGTGAACATCCGTGATGTTACGAATGAACTGATCCAGTGCCAGATGGAAGAGGGAAGCGATGAACAGATCACAAAGCTGCAGGAAAAACTCAATGAAGAATACGATACCTTTACAGCAAAATATGGTCTTCTCAGCAGCAATGCCAATAAGAGGGCATTTAGCCAGGACAGCAGCTATTGTCTTTTGACTTCTCTGGAATTTCTGGATGATAAGGGAGAACTGAAACGGAAAGCGGATATTTTTACCAAAAGGACAATCCGCAGGGCAGAAACGGTAACTTCCGTGGATACTGCCAGTGAAGCACTTGCGGTTTCCATTGGTGAGAGGGCAGGCGTTGACCTTTCCTATATGGCACAGCTTTCCGGGAAAACAGAAGCAGAACTTACCGAAGAACTGGCAGGGGTGATCTTTAAAAATCCGATCAGTGAAAAATGGGAGCCGTCGGACGAATATCTTTCTGGAAATGTGAGGGAGAAACTGCAGATCGCAAAACAGTTTGCAGAAGATCATCCGGAATATCAGGTGAACGTGCAGTATTTGGAGCAGGTACAGCCAAAAGATCTGGATGCGTCAGAGATTGAGGCAAGACTTGGGGCAACCTGGATCTCCGAGGATTATATTACAAGGTTCATGGCAGAGACATTTCATACACCAAGATATTATGTAGGGAGCAAGGTCAAAGTCCAGTATGCCGAAGTGACCGGACAATGGAATGTTATGGGAAAGAATGTGGACAGCTACGGAAATGCCCTTGTCACTTCCACTTATGGAACACAGAGAGCCAATGCCTACCGCCTTTTGGAAGATGCCTTAAACCTTAGAGATACCAAGATTTATGACACGGTACAGGATGCCGAGGGGGAACACCGGGAATTAAACCGGAAGGAAACGATGCTGGCACAGCAGAAGCAGGAGCTGATCAAAGAGGAATTTAAGGAGTGGATATTTAAAGACCTGCACCGACGGGAAGATCTCTGTAAGATCTATAATGAACGATTTAACAGCATCCGTCCACGGGAATATGATGGAAGCCATATTCAGTTTGCCGGCATGAACCCGGAGATCACCCTGATGCCGCACCAGAAAAACGCAGTGGCGCATGTGCTGTATGGAAATAATACGTTACTGGCTCATTGCGTAGGAGCAGGAAAGACGTTCCAGATGATCGCAGCCGGTATGGAATCAAAGCGGCTGGGACTCTCACAGAAGAATCTTTATGTTGTGCCAAACCATCTGACCGAGCAGTGGGGCAGTGATTTCCTACGTCTCTATCCGGGAGCAAATATCCTGGTGGCAACGAAGAAGGACTTTGAGCCGGCAAACCGAAAACGTTTCTGTTCCCGTATTGCAACAGGGGATTATGATGCGGTGATCATCGGACATACACAGTTTGAGAAAATCCCTCTTTCAAGGGAACGTCAGATTGTCATGCTGGAAGATCAGATTGCAGATATTACGTTTTCCATTGAAGAAGCAGCACATCAGGCAGGGCAGAATTATACCATCAAACAGTTGGAAAAAACAAAAAAGAGTCTGCAGACGAGGATGAAGAAACTTAATGACCAGACCAGAAAGGATGATGTAGTAACTTTTGAGCAGCTGGGTGTGGACAGGCTGTTTGTGGATGAGAGCCATAGCTTTAAGAACCTTTTTTTATACACAAAAATGCGGAACGTGGCGGGAATCTCACAGACGGATGCACAGAAAAGTTCGGATATGTTTATGAAATGCCGGTACATGGATGAACTGACCGGCGGCAGAGGGATCACCTTTGCTACAGGTACTCCCGTATCGAACAGTATGACGGAGCTTTACACTATCATGCGTTATCTCCAGTATGACACACTCATGCGTATGGGTATGGGACACTTTGATTCCTGGGCGGCAACGTTCGGGGAGACAGTAACCGCAATCGAATTATCACCGGAAGGAACGGGCTATCGTGCAAAAACACGGTTTGCTCGTTTTTTTAATCTTCCGGAGCTGATCTCCATTTTTAAGGAAGCTGCAGATATTCAGACTTCGGATATGCTGAACCTTCCCGTACCGGAAGCAGAGTTTATCAATGAAGTCTTGAAGCCAAGTGAAGAACAGCAGGAAATGGTCAGTGCTTTTTCAGAACGTGCCGAAAGTGTAAGAGGCGGTCTTGTGAATCCGACAGAAGATAATATGCTCAAGATCACCAATGATGGAAGGAAGTGTGCGTTAGACCAAAGGCTTTTGAACGAACTTCTCCCGGATGCCGAAAAAAGCAAGGTTAATACCTGTGTGGAAAATGCTTTCCAGGTATGGGATGAGGGAAAGACAGACCGGACAACCCAGCTGATCTTTTGTGATTTGTCTACTCCAAAAGGGGATGGGACTTTCAACGTATATGATGATGTCCGGAACAAACTGGTTGCCAGAGGAATCCCGAAAGAAGAGATTGCTTTTATCCATGAATATAACACGGAGGCAAAGAAAGCGGAACTGTTTGCAAAGGTGCGGGCCGGACAGGTGAGAATCCTCATGGGTTCTACACCGAAACTCGGTGCTGGTACCAACGTGCAAGACAGGCTCATTGCGCTGCATCACCTTGACTGTCCGTGGAAGCCGTCTGATCTGGAACGTGCGCCCGTAAAGGCATCATAATAAATATACCTTTGGCAAGGTATTAG
>ENA-OPVV01001446-OPVV01001446.1-human-gut-metagenome-genome-assembly--contig:-NODE-1446-length-17346-cov-5.536348_pt1 | contig 17346 bp, 17 predicted proteins | sample MGYA00241500_ERZ501992 | MGnify/ENA primary metagenome ERZ501992 (study PRJEB25962, sample SAMEA2043052) | human gut metagenome | biome: human gut; feature: human-associated habitat; material: faeces...
AATCCATAATCAACATAAAAATCCAAAACCCCATTGTAAACCTCCTTTACTACAACTTCCGATTTTCTTAATTCTCCAAACTGGAATTTACATGTTTCTCATTGTATTGCTCGCCCTATTATAAATACAATTTATTTTCCTTCCTACCGGAACAAACCTTTTTCATTTTCAGTCCAGCGATAAAACTGACAAGCTTACTGTAATTTCTTGCTTTCTTCGGACAGACTGCTACACAGTGCATACAAGAAATACACTTATCCTTATCGGTCATCTTCGGATTGTCCAACGGAATGGCACCTGCCGGGCATTCTTTTGCGCACAGACCGCAGGAAGTGCATTTTCCATTTGCAACAGGTTTGAATGGAACACCACCATATTCTCGATATGGTCTGTTTCCCGGAAATGCAGGTATCCTTTGTGCTTCGCTGTTTTGCATAATCTTTGCGGCAAATTCCAGCAATTCCTTTTCATCCTGCTGATCCGGGCGTCCGGTTCCAAATTGGTGCATCAGGGAATGCTCTGCGACTGCCTCCATTCCTGCGATACATACAAATCCTGATGCCTCCAGAACATCCTGTAGTTCCAATAGCGTATCATCAATCATACGGTTTCCAAATACTGCCACAAGAATTGCTTTCGTACCATCTGCCTTTACTTTGCAGAACATATCCGTTACAACTGCTGGAATGCGTCCACCGTAAGACGGTACAGCAACCAAACATAGGTCCTTTTTTTCAAATTTCACCTTCATGAGTTTATCTGATTCTTTAATTAGGTCGATTTCTTCAGCATCCAGCTTCGTCCCTTTCGCAACAATATCTGCTACTTTCTCTGTACCCCCTGTCGGGCTGAAAAATATGTTATAAAATCTCATAATGATCCTCCTACTGATTCCGATTTGTTTATTGCCCTTTTATAACGGTTGACCAATTGTTTTCAATCGTCTTTATATGTTTGAAAGGAATTCTTCTATCAAACTATTTATCATCTCCGGTTTATCTGTATTAGAATTATGACCGGCCCCTTCAATCCACTTTAAAGGAATTTTCGTTTTTCGATGCCATTCTCTGTTATACCTTATGCATGAACCGGCATGATCCTTTGTACCACATATCAACAGGGAAGGACATTTGATTTCATATGGCAGATTCTTTTCCATTGCCTCTGCCAGAATACGAAATCCATGCCCGGCAATTTGGGCATAACGATGCTGATCACCATCATAGACCAGCATCATTTCCTTCATCAGATTTCTGCCATAATCAGAAGTTGCAACTCCCTCAGTTCCGGATTTCAAAAGCAACTTCCATGGGTAATGTGCATATACTGGTTCCATTCTTTTCAGAAGCCAGATCTCCACTGCTGTCACATAGTTTCTCTGGAGCGGTGCTGAATCAATGGAAATAAAACCTGCCAGCCGGTCAGGATACAATTGTGCATAAGCCTGGCCTACATATCCTCCCATTGATTGACCGATTATAATTGGTTTTATGATTAAAAGGCATGAGCCGGTGCATCCCATACAATAATATTATATTTTCCATCGAAGTACGCAACCTGTTTATCAAACAGTCTATGGTCAGCAGTCAGCCCCGCAAGAAATACAAGCGTCGTTGTATCCAAACTCAGAATACTTGACCAATAGTGAATTGTTCCGCAAGGAGTTTGATATGTACTTTCCTTCAACAAATCCACCTCCGCAATTTTCATTTTTCTCAGTTACACAAACTGAAAAACTTTAACTATTTTCATATTGGTTTTTTATATCAAATACGGTCTGCTACATCTCATCCGGCATTTGACCATCGTGGGCTTTCCATTGACACTCCATCAATTTCATATCTGTAAATACCGCTTTAAACGATGAATCTTCCGGACTGCATGCATAAATTCCAAATTTGATTTTTCCTGCACCAGCCCACATATGACAAATCCTCATTTGCTTAAACCGTATTCCATCCTCAGAACATTCAATGCAATAATCATCTTCACGTCTACTGAGACGATACCACATAGATTTAATCTCTGCATCAATTTCCGTAGTTGCCCAATCTGAATATCCATTGTTTGTCACAACACTTCCCAGGTGCTGAAAATAGTCATTCTCATATTCTATAGAACCTTTCAACCAATTCTCACTGTCAAGATACATAACCACACCGCACTGATCAAAGCGATGATGGCTTTCCTTAAAATCAGTTTTCACTATAAATGAAAAAAATTTTTCCTCTGTTTCTATCTGCAGAACCGGAGCATTATCATTGCGGAAATGATAGTAAGTTCTTTGCCACAAATCAGTTCCAGGCTGTGTAATAATCTCAATTTTGTCATCTGTCAGCGTGTAATCATCAGGTTCTCTCGTCCACTTAAAATCTTTTATATTCATCTCATTATCCCTCCAACTTCCGATTTCACGACATCATTTCTAATACAGATTTTACCGTACTTTTTAATCTCAGTCCATCCTTTATACCCAGGCGATAGAAAAACTCTTCTGTCTCTGCTCCGCTGGCAAATATTTCATCACAATACTTCGTAAGCACTTCCTCTTGTTCCGGAGACAGTGTTTCCAAAAGCTTCTGGTACTCCTTCTCTATATTTTCATTAAATGGCTGTGTATCTTGATTTGATTTCCATTCAGAATATGCTTTGCTCATACGATTGGAGATCATCTTATCAACAGACTCCTCTACGTCTTTTGACGTCTTTGAGGGAGACTCTTGCTTTTGAACTTTTTCGTTCTTCGCTTTTTCAAGTGTTGACTCGTCAATATAGTGAATAATTTCTCTCAGATTTGCCTTCATAGATTGCAGGTATCCTCTCATCAGCACTGCCAGTTTCTCTGCTTCGGTCTCCTCTTATAAAATAAAAAGATTCCGCCACAATTTCTGCAACAGAATCTTTTGTACCTGCTTTTATACAAAAGCAGAGCATTATTTAACTTTCACAGATTTTATCTTACTCCATTTCGAATAATAATTCTTCTTTCCAACCTTTTTGACGGTACGGATCCGAACATAATATTTCTTCTTTCGTTTCAGCTTTTTGAGGGTCGTCGATTTTGAATGACTCTTTACAGTCACTATTTTTGCTTTTTTCATGTTCTTATAGCTGCTGTACTGCACCTGATAAGAAGTAATCCCTTTTACAGCTTTCCAGGAAACGGTTGCTTTTCCTTTGGCCTTTGATTTCACTGAAAGACTTGATGTATTTGCCGGGGCTTTCACTGCTTTTGGCTTTGAAGTTGCCTTTGGTTTTGGTGTTGCTGTCGGTTTCGGTTTAACCGCCGGTTTTGGCGTTGCCTGTGGTTTCTGCGAAGGTTTCGGAGTTGTTACCGCAGATGGTGTCTTCTTCGCAATTGTAAATGTCTTAGAAAGTTCCCCCTTGTAATTACCAATACCTGTGGCCTTTGCGGTAGCTGTTCCCGACTGAATATTATTGCTGTAAGAAAGTGTGTAATCCTTACCTTCCTGCAATAAGATATCCTTATATTTTATGACCATTCCAGGCTTTTTCTCTTTGCCGTCATACTGATATTTGTCTGTAGAAATCTTTACAGAAACAAGAGAATTCTTCATATTTACAGGATTAATCACCATTTTTCCAATGGTTGTTCCAGAATATTTGCCTATGCCGGAAACCATTACTTTAACGGTACCTGCATTAACTCTGTCTCCATCATAAGTAACCTGATAATCGGTGCCTTCTTCCATTTTGAACATGTCACTGAACATATTTACATCGACGCTGTGTTCCGTTCCATCATAATTCGCATATGTATCCCCAAATGACACATACACTGCTGGTCTTTCCAGAATATCAACATAAATCTCTGAACTGCATTTTGCTTCCGGATTATATTTATCCTGTACTGTCAGCGTTACTTTTCCTGATTTCAAAGCCTTGATATATGCCCATTCGGAACCGGAATATTTCACTTCCAGAACGTCTGGGTCTGAACTTGTGATCTTCAGGTCAGAAATCTTCTTCAGCGAAGTATTCTTGAATTTATAATCCCACATTAACCGGTATTCATTTCCACTTTTCAGGAACATGCTGTCTCTCATATGAATATAAGTTTTGTCCAGAAACAGAAATGTATAATTTACGGATGTCGGAACTGCCAGATGCTCTGTATCTCCGCAGACACTGCATGTCTTGTCAACATGACCATCCGCTGCCACTGCTCCATATTTATAGCGATGACCATTCTGTATTCTTACCGCATGGTTAACAGACAGATCTGACAGACTGATATCATAAAATACCGTATTTTCATTTCTCCATCCATACCAGATCAGTTTACCGTCAGCAATCGTCGGTACACAATCAGAAAGGTTTCCAGCCATCTTATGTGTGCTTCCTACCTGCTGCCCACTTCCGTTCACAGCCGTGTAATATACGTATCCTCTGCTTGACCACAGCAGCACAAAACTATTGCTGCCTGTTTTTACCAGCTGAGGCGTTGCCGCACTGTCCTCGGTTCCTGCATAATCCGAGAAATAGCGTACTGTTGCAGTGCCACCATCTTTCGGTATAGAAGAAATAAAAACATTTCTTGCTGAATCCTCTCCATTCGTATCACTGTTTCCAGCCACAAGATAAGAAGAATCTGAGAATTCAAAACCTCCCTGCGATACACCGGTGTAGTTTTCTCCGATCAGCCCCGGCATACTGAGCATTGTATATTCTGCGCACTTATTACCATATAACGGAACAAATTCGCCTTTACTGATATCTGTCGGATATTTTAATACTACGAGTTTTCGAGGATACGCATCTCCATGATCACTTCCTACAAGTGTTCCATTATCCACCTGGATAAACTGATTGAAGGAATGGCTCACATATCCATAATTCGTGTTCATAACTCCCGTAAATGCATCCGTCAGCGACATATTCGATGTATCCACGGAAAATGTCACATTTGCCTGATGACCACTGTACATCTGATGGCAGGTTCTCACAAAAATATAGTTTCCATATCTCGCCATTCTGGCAGAACCGGCACAAAACGGAAGTGTTGTATTTGCCCCGAAAAGGCTACAGGAGCCCTGCGCCTTCCAGTCCTTCGAATACTTTGTCAGCCGATAGACTTCTTTTGTATTATCTCTTTCCTGGTTGTTTGCTCCGGTAAGGATGTAATAATTATTATCAGCCTCATAGAATGCTCCGAAAATCGGAAGGCTCAGCTGTAAAGTCATCGTCTTCTGCAGATTATACTGTTTGTCATAATATTCGATCAGAAGTGTCTGACTGTCAATTGCCCCGGCCTGTACACGAATCAGCCCTCCATCCGGACTTTGTGTCAGATATGAATTGATTGTCGATGACCTTACAGAATAATCCTGTGCCTCCAGGTTCATTCCGGTATAAAAATTGCAGGATGTTTTTACCGAATCCGAAGCCGGAATATCTGCCTCCAGTAAAGTTCCGTAGCCAACTGCATCTGCTTCATTTTCCGTCAGTGCTCCGGCTTCATTCTGTACCTCTTCCTCTACTTCATCAAATTCCGTTTCCGAATCTCCATCAGAAAAAGCTTCCTCCTGGTCATCCACAAACTCATCTGAATTTGCTTCCTCCTGGTTCCCGGGTTCCTCTTCTTCCAATGTCACATCTGCATCTGTCGCAGGATCTCCATCTTCCTCAACAGAAAGCTCTGCTTCTGATGTAGCCTCACCGAATGCCATATCCTGTGACTCTGCCTCTGCTGTTATCGTGTCTGAAGAAAAATCTTCTGCATAGACCGGTGAAGTTCCCAATACACACAACGACAACAGAATGGATAAAATCTGTGCATTTCTTCTTTTCATAGTTCTCTCCCTATGTATTCTCTCTGATGTGGTTCTATATTACTACAACATTCGACAAATGGACATAGCTTTCACATAATCAATTATCGATGATTTTCTATTCGGGTGAAAAAAAGAGCTTTCTGATTTCTCAGAAAACTCTTCCTGTGCATTTCTATTTATTCTTAGAAGTTAATGTCTACAGATTTAAGGGAACCATGCCCAAGATGCACTTGATGTGTTAAAAAAAGCAATCAACATTCTGGAAAAATGACGGAAGCCATTTATCTTGAAGTGTCTGAGAAGACGGAAGCTGCCAAAAAGGCTGGACGCCGGGTTTCCGTCTCCGGAATGTTGAAATTTTTAGGTGTCTCTCGCTCAGGATATCTTGCATGGCTCCACCACGTACCTTCTGATACAGAAAAACGTCATAAAGCTGTAAAAGCAAAAATACAGGATATTTATGATGATTCCAAGCAGAACTACGGTGCTCCGAAAATCACTGTAGAACTTCGAAAAACTGGTGAAGTCATTTTGGAAAGAACCGTTGGTACATATATGCGCCAAATGGGAATCCAGTGCTCAGTGGAGCAAACCATGGACGATCACCACAAAAGATTCCGATTTCAGCACTGAATTACAAAATATCCTTGATGAGCAATTTAATCCTGATCGTCCGAATACAGTCTGGTGTTCGGATATTACCTACATCTGGACAATAGATGGATTTGTCTATCTGACCAGTGTTATGGATTTATTTTCCAGAAAAATCATAGCCTGGATGCTTTCAGAAACACTGGAAGTATCTTGCGTGATTGATACTATAAACAAAGCCAAAGCTCGCTGAAATATCGATCAACCATTCATTATCCATTCGGATCGTGGCAGCCAATATGTTGCAAAGGAATATAAAAAAGCAACCGAAAACATGCAGCGTAGTTATTCAAAGAAAGCATTTCCATGGGATAATGCATGCATTGAATCCTTTCATTCTATTATCAAACGTGAATGGCTCAATCGCTTTAAAATTCGCGACTATAAGCAGGCATACCAGTTGATTTTTGAAAATCTGGAAGCTTTCTACAATACGAAACGAATTCATAGCCATTGCAACTATATGTCGCCAAACGAATTCGAACGAGTGTATGAAAGAACGCACACTGAGGCTGAGCTTCTGGCAGGTTAAAATGGGGAGAAATTTCTCATTTTAACTTGTACTAAATCTTGACATAGGACCAATAAAACTTATAACAGTAGGATGGATCCTTCAGCATATGTGAAAATCCTTCGATGTCTAATGTACTGTAGTATTTTCCATCCAGTTTCAAACTATATCCGATTTTCGAAGCATCAAATTCAGCCACTTTTCCTCACTCCTACCCGGACGGACATCTTTCGATATCCAGTATTCCATATTCTTATTTTTAAAAAGTCTTTTATAAATGCTTTAAAAGAATTCTCTGTAAAATCGGTAAAATATCATTCTTCACGATACCCCTCATAAAAATCAAAGTAACTCTTCAAGCGGTCTCCAACTATCATGGGACATATCTTCATGATATTCCGTGTTATTGATAAATAGCTCCTCATTGATATCCCGCACAAACCCAAAATTAAGTTTATACTTTTTAGCATATTGTTTAAAAGCAATAAATTTGTTTTCTACTTGAATATCAATATTTTTACTATGTCCACCTACCTCGCCACCTTTTGTTTCTATCACCCAAACCTGCCCATCTTTTGTCTTAACTATATAATCTGGATAAAATAGCCATTGTTTTAAAAGGGCATCCACATAAACTATTGATAAATACTGCTGTCCTGCATCACCATTTTTGTATACCCACTCAATTTTATCCGCCCGTGTTTCACAGTATCTTTCAAATAATCTTTCTGGCATACTACGAGTCTTCTCTGTAATAAATTCATTCGTATATTCAAGATAAGCATTCAAACGCATAAGCCGTCTTTGCTTAACCTCGCTATACTTGTATACTTCCATCTCGGGAATAGAAAATTCTACACATTTTGGTTCAAGATTAAGAGACATTTGTCTGCCCCCCAATTGAGCCGTACATTCTTTAAAATCACTTTTCAATTGTCTGACATTATTGATGATAAACGCATAAAAATTTGCTTTTTCTAATGCTATAAATTTATACTTTGTTCTCTTTCCTTTGCTAAACATCCTGCAAAGAATATTTTTAGTCTTTTGAGACTGTAAACCTGTAACCCTTTTAATTTCATCAATACAATGCAATAAATAAATACCATGAGTATGAGTATTTACGGCTGTTTTAATCATTACATTATTCTTTCCAGCTCCCGATACTAATTCATCAGTTGTTCTAAACAACCCCTGTAATATCTCACTGTCTATTTCCGGATCAAAATTGTATCCATGAGATCTAAGATTCTCCTGGTTTATTCGCATATCATTTCCAAGGCTATATTTCTTTTGGAAGAACTTATACAGTTTCTCTAATGTCTCTCTTTCACCAAGGCCATCAAAATCAAGATTACGAAGTTCTTTAACCATAGTAAATTTTTTTGCCTCGTCACGTACAAATAATCTTCTAACCTGATAAGCTTTATCCATAGAGGACAAAAGACCCATCTTATAGCGACTGTCCAAAGTATAAATATAACAATAATCAAGTGTATTCAATCCATAATGTTTTCTTTCTGGCATACGTCTAATTCGGCCTATCGTCTGAATTTGAAACTCTTCACTGCCACCTTCTCGAAGTTTTACAAGAATCTTTGCTCTCGGGCAATCCCATCCTGTTGAAATTGCTTGCTTCATCAGTAAAAATGCCGGCGAACCATCATTTGCTGTAATACCTTCAACGTTTTTCTTATCATTACTCATCCAAATAGAAACCATCCCGTTATCATATGTATATCCCATACTTTCCAGTTTAGCTTCTACACCAGCAATTGTTTCTAATTGTCCCATAGGAAACTGTATAAGAACTAACGGCCTAATATTAGTTTGAATAGCATCATAAGCAGACTGAATTTCTTTTCTCTTTTTATCAGCCAATTCAAGAAGATACTCATAATCATTCGTAATCTGTTTCCTCTCATCTACATCTTCATTCACATAAATTGCTTTTGTAATAAGCCCCGCATTAATAACATCTTCTTCCGAAATTTCATAGAATTCATGATGATTTACCTTTTGAGCAGTTGCGGAAACTCGAATTATATTCTTTGCAGAAAAAGCTCTGATAATATCATCGGCCTTTTTTGTATTATTCAAATGTTCCTCATCAATAATAATAATAAAACTAATTCCTGCTTTATGAGCTGCTGCAATTGCCTCGAAAAGATTTGCTCTTTCCCCTTCTTTCAAAGCTGTATTCCCTTTCTTCGTGACAAGCTCCCAATTAATAAAAGTAACACTGTCACTTTCAAAACCCATGCGCATAGAACACAGAAGATTACGTGTATCTCTCTGAGGTGTAAGTTCATCCATCTTCTTCATGCTCTGCTGCTCAAGATCACCTTTGCCTGGGCATAGCCATACGAACGCAGTTTTTCTATTTGTATTTTTTAGATACTCATCTACGTATTTAATAAGCATAACTGTTTTTCCTGCCCCTGTAGGTGCCTTAACAGTAATAACCTGCTTACTATCAGTTTCCAATGTCTTGTCTATCAAAAAATTAATACAGTTATTCTGAAACTCAAAATTAATGATTCCATTTACCATAGCTCTCCAGCCTCCCTTAGCTCAGTATCAAAATAATAGTCCGGAATTATAAAGGTATTTACATTTTGTAATATTCGTTCCTGTGATGTAGATAATAGTACATCCTGGCTTAAAAACACCGCTTTCAAATCCTTATAATAATTAAAATTTTCCTCTAACTCATCCATTTCATCATCATCTATAACCATAATATACTGAGAATTATTAATGCTTACTCCATATTCCAATTGGATCATCTCTACGATATGTTCCAGCAATTCATTTGTCAGTTCATCTGATTCTTTATCTACAAAATCTGTCACGTAATATTTTAAATTTCCTTTTATTTTCTTTGAATATTCACCCTCTGATATCATTGTTCCAGTTAAAATAGATTTAATTCTCTGATACGTAACTTCTCGACAAATATTATTTTCATTGTTTGTACAAAGAATAAATCTGCGAGAACCACTGTCTTCCTTATTCAATTCTAACACGGCTTGTGCAGTTGTTCCCGATCCAGCAAAAAAGTCTAATACCAATGCATTATTTTTGTAATATGCCTTTATTAACTTTTTAATAAGCTCTACAGGCTTAGAATAATCAAATTTATCGCCTAGCCCAAATATTGAAAGATCTTTCTTTGCATTATCATTTGAGTATTTGTTATCAATATACTCTATTGAACTGGTTGCCTTAACTCTTTTATTGTGTTCAATGATAAAATCACCATTGCTATTCTTTCCAATCTTCGCATTCAGATATGTTTTTGTATATATTCTTGCTGATCCATCTTTTTTTCTTTTTATAACAACAAATCCATTATCATATCCAAACTGAAAAAGCTTTTTACTCCATCTCCACGCCCAGTCAGCACGTCTATGTTTCCCTCTTTGTCTTTCTTCCCACAGTTCTTTACTACCGCCCGGATAAAATACTTCTCCTTCAATTTCCAGTGGATAATCAAGCGACGGACTATATGACAAACTATTATAGTCTAATGTCTGATTCAGTTTGTATTTTCCTCTCTCTTCAATATACTCATCGGCATACTTAAATGCATTATCCTCATGCTCTTCCATAACAAATATGTCCTGATCTCTTTTTGTATAAACCAAAATATAGTCATGATTCTTTGCATACGCAGACGTTGTTTTTCCACTTTTTTTTGTAATTCTGGGCATACACATAATAAAGTTATCTTCTGAAAAAATCTCATCCATCAAGAGTTTTAATTGTGCCTGCTCATTATCATCAATAGACACAAAAATCACCCCATCCTTTGAAAGTAATTTATAAGCAATACGCAATCTTTCTGACATGAAAGAAAGCCATGTTGAATGCCTGAATAAATCCTCTCTTCCAACAAATTCATCATTATATACAAAATCTTTGTTTCCCGTATTATAGGGGGGATCTATATAAATAATATTCACTTTACCCCTATTCGTTTTTTCTAACAAATTTAAAGAATGTAAATTATCACCTTCCAAAAGGAAATTAAAAGTTGTATTATGTTCGTCTTCCATCACTTCATATTCCGGTACTTCAGAAAACACAGGAATATGTGTTTCCATTTTTTTGTCAACTTCCTCCTGATGTTCTTCCCATATCAGACCATATTTCTTCGCGGTCAATTCTCTTTCTATGCTGTTAATTGCCATTAACGAATCATCATCTGAATGCTGTTTCTTAAGAAATTCCAAAAAAGCGATCATTTCATCCCTTTTTCTTTTTGATAAATTTTCCATAAATTAATTCTCTTTTCCTATCTATTAGTTCTGTATATATCTGTAATTTCTGTCCATTTGTACTCCTTCGGGCACCAATCACACACATAAAGAAATTTATTATTTCGTCCTTTAGCTTCTACCATCCTTAACCTTTTTCCACAATAAGGGCAATTTGGAATATTTGCACAGAACAACTGGGGGTAAGCAGTAAATCTGTTCCAGCTCAGCAAATCCTCATCATGATCAATTTTCAAAATACTCTTCCCATATTGCATATGATACATATAATAAATGGCATTTTTAGATTTTGGAGACGGCATTTTTCTAATACGTGGTTCTTCAAAAAATCTTGTTTTTACAATATATCCCGGTACCAATATTTCATTTCTTCTTAAATCAAAAAAAACTCTTGTATAAATATCACATGCATTATCAAATTCTTGTTTCATTAAAGAATATACAAATGCTTGCTTATTTAGGGGATTTATGTTATTAATATCTCTGACATACCTTGTATAATCATAAAATGAAGTTATATTCTGATTGTCTCTGCAAAAATGCGGATATACAAAATAATCATAATAATTTTTTACATATTCACACAATCTTATATAGTTATCATTTGATCTGGTAACCTCAACATCTCCATTAATGCACCTGTAATCCCTTGGATATCGAAGTAATGATGATTTAATTTCAATGGTATAAATACTGTTTCTCTCCATATATTTTCTTGTATCAACAGTAATTATTCCTGTATTTCCTCCGCTATTAATCACATCATTATTAACCTTATCAATTGCTGATTGCAATATATTTGCACTAATATCCTTTCGATAAATAATTCCATCAAACGGCGCATGTTTATTAAAATTATCTCTTCTTATTTTGTCATATGCCAAAAATCTGGAAGTACTATTATCATTAAGAATATTTTCTATTACAATTTCTGCTCTTTTTCCTTGAATTGTATTTTCCCTCATTTCCCCATTTTGCCGATCATGTTGCCATGTATTTCGCGTATGAGCCACAATTTTTTCTATTTCGACCTGATCCAATTCAGATTCTGCAGGAATGGGACATATTATAAAATCATCAAATCTTTTTATTTCCATATATCTACCTATCATTTTCTTTTTAATTCTCAAACAAAGACATTTTCTCAAGTAACACATAACCTTTGGCAGTTATTAAATAGCGACCTTTAGCATGTATCATCTCCAAGTAACCCTCCTCTATTAATTCTTTAATTATTTGATTCGCCTTTAGTTTCCCACAGTGCGCTAAACTGGCTATTTCCTGCTGATTAAGCGGACAAATATTTTTTCCTTTTATCTCCAGTTGATTTTCACTAATAATTAATAATATCCTTGTCTTATCATTGATAAAATTTAATACCTCATTCATTTCCTACACCTTCTACCCATTTGGCAAGTTATATCAGTTTCATTTCAGAACCATTATAACATTCACAATTATCTTTTGCAAATAAACGCATAATCTAATATGTAAAATACATATTTTCATTCTCTATTCCGAATCTCATGCTCTATCGTCTCGCCGAACCATACACCTGTTACATATTCTTAATAATCTCACACCGTCTCCTCATACGCCCGATCAATCAGCTTCTTCGCCTTCTGGAAATCTTCCGCTGTCTTAATCGATACTTCCAGCTCTCCTGTACCGTAATGCCCAATCCCGCGCGTATCTCTTGTGAATCCTTCTTCCAGTTCCACAGTATCTGGGGCAAGCTTCATTCTGAGCAGAATCTGTTTGTTGTAAATTTCAATACAGAAAATATTCTGCACTTTCTTATAAGCCAAGTACAGTTTCAGCTGATTTGGAACAAGATCATCTCCCAGCGATTCGATATAGTCGCAAAGTGCTGCATATAACGTTTTGAAATGATTGCTCGCGGAAGCCAGCTTCTCCAAATGCGTTTTCTGTGTATATGTACTGCTTGTTGCTGGAATGCTTGACGTTTCTGCCACGGGTTTTGCCACCGGAGTATTCAAGTGTTCAAACAGCAACAGGTTGTCTCCATATTTTCGATATTTTACCAGCTTGATATTCCTCTGCATCTGATTGACTGCATGCACATCATACTTCGTGAAATCATTTGCAATACAGATCACGCAAGGCACCGACCAATCAATCTGATCGGCTACTTCCATTCCCAGTTTTTCAATCACAAGCAGCTTGAAATCCGCTTTGTGATCCAGAAGCCAGTCCAGATAGAATAATCCCTGGTTGATCACATTCTCACTCGTGCTTCTCTTGTATTCGAAAATCACCGGGCTGTTATTTTCATCAATTCCAATACTGTCCATTCTTCCCGAAGTGATCGCATATTCACTTTTCAGAAAGCGAACGCCAAAAAATGTCTCCATATTCTGCTCTATCGTTGTCTGCAATTGTTTTTCCAATAATACCGTGGAAGAGGTGCGCTCTTTCACAACAGTTCCGATTTCAAAAAGTTTTATCTCCGACACCACATATTCTCCTGTTCCTGTCTATTTTTTAATTACTCTCCATTTTTCAAAAATCCACCAAATAGATCCCAATCCCAATTTCCGTAAAATTCCCTCTATGCTCAATTGTCGTTATTTTTGCCTTCAGCATTTTCCCCGCATCCATCAATCTTGCAAATACTACATTATCTTTTTTCGGAATATACCCCAGTTTTCGCCTCTCGTTCGTAAGAACCAGAATCGCATTCTGATCAAATCTATTGTCCTCGCGCTGAAGAAGCAGATCATCTTCCTCTTTTATTTCACCCAAAACGCTCTGATCTTCCAGATGTGTCGTTCCCGCCACATAGGAATTAAACAAATAAATTTCTCTAACCAGTGGTTTTAAAATTTCTCCCAGTTCATGATTGTCGATCAGGGATACTACCCCGCCTTTGTTAATCTCTAATTCATCCGCCATAGAAAACTCACCCCATTTTTCATCATCTGTTCCAGAAGCTGATCCAGCTCCTGCTCATATACCCTATATTCTTCCAGTTCTTTTTGTAACTCCCGCTTCTTGTTTTGAACCGCTTCCTGATCCTGCAGAAGGAATCGATATTGGTAAGGATTCGTCTCTTTGATCTTCTGAATCTGCTCTTTTAATTTTTCTATCTTTGTGTCGATATCCTGTATTTTGATTTCATTCCCATCTAAATGATGGTCTACCAGAAATTTATTTACCAAAATTTCCGCCTCTTCCAGCTCCTCCAGATCATTTGCACGGTAAGAAACTACAATCCTCTGCCATAATTCTTTTAGTTCCGGTATCTCATTTGTTTTCGGATTCATATCTGGATGAATCTGCTTTGCAAGTCTGTAGTACAACTTTTTTATTTTTGCCGCGGTTTCTTCGCTGATGATTTCTCCACTATGCGCAATCTCATTTTCCTGTATCATTTCAGAAAGTTTTCGATTGTACTCTTTCATTTCCTGTGACAGATAGTTCTGCAGTTCCGCCTGATCCACCGGTTTTCCACGATTGACGGCCATCTGGCAGAAAGATATGGTCTTTTTCTTTTTGATGCAGGCTATTTTCTGTTCAAATACCGCTGTGATCAGATTGCCAAATTCAGCCAGATATCTGTTCTTCCAGGCATACGCTTCTTTTCGCAGTTTATCCCTAAAAAATAATAACGTTTCATATTCTGAATATCTGTTATCTGTACTTTTTATGATTTCATCCATTACCGTCTCTTTGGACCTTTCTTATTTTGAAATATGCTTAATATGATTATAGCGTACTGTTACCTAAAATACCATTCCAAAAAGAAAAAGGCTACAGCTCCACGCAAGCCGTAACCTCTTCTCTAATCTCTCTTCTATTTCCGATACACGCTCTTCCCCCGTGCAATCACTTCCTGAATCTCCAGTCCCTGATCCAGTACGCAAAGATCTGCATCAAACCCTTCCTGGATTTTTCCTTTTCCTTTCAGTGACAGGATCTCTGCCGGGTTTGCCGTAATCGTCGAAATTGCGGTTTCCAGCGGAATTCCCGCTTTCTCCACGCATTCTTTTACTTCTTTCAGCAAACAGCTCGACTGGCCCATGCCCATCCGCAGGAATTCTCCCTTCTCATTAAAGATCGGCAGACTGCCCTGACCGTCGGATGAGATGGTGATGTGTTTCGGATTCACGCCTGCATCCAGCATGCGGCGGATTCCTTTGCACACGCGGACTTCATCACAGACAGTTTCCCAGTAATCGATCTCTTCATTTCCGGTGAAATCGACCGCACCGCCCTTTACGGCGTATTCAATTGCCTTCTGGAACAGCTTCTCGTTCCGGTTGACATGGGTCGGGAGGAACTGGCTGGCCGGGATTTCGGTTTCGCTGATGACGCGTTCGATCAGCTCCATACATCTTGCACCGTCGCCAAGGTGGACATTGATCACTCCCGCTTTCCCGGAAAGAACACCGCCGAGGCGCGTGTCTGCTGCCAGTCGGGCGAATTCTTCGAAGGTCGGCTGTGAGGATCGGTGGTCCGAGATGGCGATTTCGCCGGTTCCGATGATTTCTTCGATCATCATGATATCTTTCGTAATTCCATCCGTCAGTGTACGCACCGGAACCTGATAGCTGCCGGTGTAGCACCAGGCGGACATGCCCTGCTCCCGGAGGCCTTTTGTTTTTGCCACGAGCGCGCACATGTCACGGCCAATGCCGTCAGTTCCGAGGCAGCCGACAACGGTTGTCACACCGAACTTGTTCAGGCCTTCCATCGTCGCCTCCGGGGTGCGGTTGGCAAAGCCGCCCTCGCCGCCTCCGCCGAGCACGTGAACATGGCAGTCGACAAAGCCAGGTGTCAGGACAAGTCCGGTTCCGTCTACGGTCTCCGCGCCAAAGAGCAGGCCGTCTGCCGTTATCGTGCCGGCATCTGCGATCTTGACAATTTTATCATACACAGTAAGAACGTCTTTTCTTCCGAGGTGTTCCGGCGCATAGACGTCTATGTTCTGAAATAATATCATTTTCTCTCACTCCTCTTAAAATCCAATCGCAACCGCAATCAAAATCGTAATGACTGCTCCGATCATCAGTATCCCTAAGAATTTCCACATGAATTTGATCCAGTTCGACCACTCGATTTTTGCAATCGCCAGGGAGCCGATCAGGCAGCCGGAGGTCGGGACGATCAGGTTTGTGAAAGCATCACCGAGCTGGAACGCAAGGACGGATGTCTGGCGGGATACGCCGAGAAGGTCCGCGAGCGGTGCCATGATCGGCATGGTGATCGCCGCCTGGCCGGAGCCGGACACGACGAAAAAGTTGAAGACCGACTGGAACACGTACATCAGCACGGCTGCGGCTGCACCGGAAAGATCGGCCAGGGCCTGTGAGATGCCGTACATAATGGTGTTGATAACGGTCGGGGTGGTCGGATCGGAACCGCCGAGCACCTGCATGATGCCCTGTGCCATCGCTACAACGAGTGCCGCACCGATCAGGTCCTTTGCACCGTCTTTGAAGGAAACGGCAATATCATTTACTTTCATGTCATTCAGATGGAAAATGACGCCGATCACACCTGCCACAATTCCCATGATGAAGAACTGGGTTGCGATTTCGGCCATGTAATAGCCTTTTGCCATAACGCCCCAGATGACCCAGACAACGGTAACGGCCAGTGTTACCAGAACTAAGATATGGCCGCTGCCGAAGGAATGGCCCTCGTCGATGCCTGTTTTTTCGTTCTGATCACGGAAATACTGGTCGCTTTCGTAAGCAACGGAGATTTCCGGGGTCTTTTTTACTTTTGCTGCATAGAACATGGTCATGCCGCAGCCAAGAGCGGTGAACACCACCCACATCACCATACGGAAACCTGCGCCGGAGAAGACGTCAACGCCGGCGATTCCCTGTGCTATTCCGACAGAGAACGGGTTCATCCAGGAGGATCCGAAGCCGATCTGTGTTGCGACGTACGTGACAAGCACGGCAATGACCGTGTCGTATCCGACAGCGACGAACAGCGGGCAGAGGATCATGGTGAACGGAAGGGCCTCTTCTCCCATTCCGAACACGGCTCCGCCGAGGGAAAACAGGACGAAAAGAACCGGGATCAGCAGTTTTTCGGCTCCTTTTGCTTTACGGATCAGTCCGATCAGACC
>ENA-OPVV01001471-OPVV01001471.1-human-gut-metagenome-genome-assembly--contig:-NODE-1471-length-17103-cov-1.607931_pt1 | contig 17103 bp, 15 predicted proteins | sample MGYA00241500_ERZ501992 | MGnify/ENA primary metagenome ERZ501992 (study PRJEB25962, sample SAMEA2043052) | human gut metagenome | biome: human gut; feature: human-associated habitat; material: faeces...
CCACCAACCGCATCAGCTCAAGCAAATCCGTATAACATTCTGCAGCCTTTTTTTGATTTTCCACCGTCGTCTCGATATTTTTTGCGGACTTTTCCACCTTTTTCAAATCGTTTGATGAATGTAACACCTTTTGTAACTGTTCCTTTGTGACAACACGTCCCATGTAAGAGCGAATCTGCTTTTGCAGTGGCTCTGCATGGTTATCCCCCAGATACACTTTATTTTTTACCTGAATGTCATCAATTCCACCATCCAAAAAATCCATTTCACCTTTATCCGCCGCGGAAATTGTATCTCCTGCATAACGCCCAATCACCTGCTCATATGGGGTACCGCCTTTCTCAATAAAAAACAATCCGTAATGCTCATAGAGTGGTCTATTGTACTCGGATAAAAGCCCTTCTGCTCCTGTCCGCAGTGTTCTCGCCGCATGGTTTTTACATACCGTATAGCGTGCCGTTTCCAACAGTGTGCCAAACAAGGCAAAAACCAAGAGAAAAACCAACGAGAGAAACACCGTGATGGAGCCCGTCAGCCTACGCAAGAATTTTCCCCGTATCTCTGGTAAAATTCGTAAACGCCTTCGTTACAACACTGGTAATTTTCGTTTTGAATATCAGCACTAAAGCAATCAAAATTACCAGAATCAAAATAATTTCAACAACACCAATCGCATCTTCTTCTAAAAAATAATTTTTTATTACATTTCTCATAGTTGTACCTTCCTTTCCTTCTGCCGGCACTCACATCGTCATAAATGCCGGAACCATAATAATTCCCATAACAATCAATAACATTAACATCATTGGGAAAAGCAGTCTTGTTCCTGCCTTTTCCCCCAACTGCAGTGCGTGTTCTTTGCGCCTTTCTAAAGAATCCATCGCCTCCGTCTCTAAAATTGCGAGCATTCCTTCCGCTCCCTTTTTCATATTCTGCGTAATCAGAGAACAAAATCGCAAATACTGCTGTAACAGACAGCGTCTGCCAAAACACTCCACTGCTTTCGTCTCCGATACGCCATCGTGCATCTGACGCATCGCAACACCAAGTTCCTCATACACATACCTTTTTTTCCCTCCCCTTTGGCACTTCTTCTCATACTCGCTAACCAGTCGTTCAATCGCTTTTCTCACGCTTAACCCGGCACCTAAAAGCAGCATAAACTGATTTACCACCGCCGGATGGTCAAGTAAGAGCTGCTCCCTGCGAAGCGTCTGCTCCTTCTTTTGCTGCATTCTCCAAAATACCGGCAGGCAAATTATCAGAGCAAGAACCAGATACACAAGTGCATAACTTTTTTCTTCCGACTTCAAAATATAGCGCACCTTCTTACCGTCAATGGTTTCCGGCAGTTTTACAACTTCTGCTCTTCCATTTGCTTTGCCACTGCCTGTTCCACATTTTTCTCCCACAAACTCTTTTCACTCCACTTGACAGGAGCAATGTGAATGGGAAATGAATATATTTTCTTCCAGTTTTTCCATGAAGCCTCTGCCGTCACCTCCGTATCGACACCAGACTTTGGAATCTGCTCTTTGCAAAGGCTTCCATCTTCATTTAAATAAGTGTCTTCTACCGTCCAGTGAATCTCCATCTGCGTAGAGGGCATGGAATCCGGCAAATGCAGCGGTTTATCCACATGCTGAAGCGATTGATTTTCTCCTAGAAGTTCAGACTCCAGATACTTCTTTGTCCTGCCATCCAGATTTTCCTTCTCCTTCTCCGTAAAATCGCGGTCTGACACAGCAAGTTCTAACTCCTTCTGCCAGAGTTTCTGCCCGTCATTACTCTCAGCCGTAACCGCTAAAGACTGCTCTTGTTCCTGCCGTCTCACCACATAGCCATCCAAAATTTCCTGTGTATCTGACGGCTGAAATAAACAATACAAAAAACTGAGTAATAGAGCGGCCATTAACACCCCTGCTGTTTTTATTCTTTTTGTCCAAATCCGCTTCTCAACTTCTTCGGTCGGTTCTCTCACATAAATACTTCTGGCATACTCCCTCGTAGACGAAAACATGCCAAACCAGTCTTTTTTAATTTTCATGATTTTCTACCTCCTAACATTCAATTTTCATTAAGTGTCTGCTCCATGCTGCGGCACCCAAATACACAAAAAATGCACCAGTCATAAAAATCCGTCCAAAAAAACCCTCATATAAAGGATCTAAAAATCCCGGAGAACAAATCTGCAAATACAAAATAATAAAAAGGGGAATCGCCGTCATACAATTAGCTTCCATCTTTTTTCCGGCAATCATCGTTTGAATTTCTCTCTGTATCTCCATCTTCTCGCTGATATTCTGTGCCGTCCGCTTCATCACTTTTACCAAATTCCCTCCGCTTTTTCTTGCCGTCGCATAAATTTGTGCGAAAGTGATAATATCTTCCACACCACTTTTTGATGCGAATGCGGACAACACTTCATCCAGTGGCTGATGTAGAGAAATTTTTTGCTGTATGTCCCAAAGTTCTCTCATCATCCTCGTATCCTCCGAATGCAGCAACTTCATATCGCGATACGCTTCTGTGATGGCGTTTTCCATAGAGTATCCTGCTGCCAGTGCAGAAACCATGCTATCCATTGCCTCCTTAAATTCCACCATCAACTGCCACTTCTCCTGCTCCTTTTGAACTTTTATCCGGTATCTTACATAACAAACGCTTCCTAAAACCGCACCCAAAAAACACAATGCTGCCTGCCGGTAAAATAAAAACAGCAGGAAAAAACTTCCGATAAACCCAACTGCCATTGTCTTCAAATACCACTTTCGTTCTCTCATCCATTTCACAAAATCACCCCTGCTCTCTCCGCTTTTCCGGTTGCCGAAAAAACCGTCTTTGTCCTCACAAGATGCCCCTTCACCCTGCCATTCATTTCTCCCTGTTCCTCAAAAATAAATAACGGATGAAGTTCTATCTTACCGTCCACCACACTCCCTACCTCACTAATTTCCAGCACACGCCGCGACTTATCTCTAAGTCTCCCAAGATGAATCATAATATCAATCCCGGAAGCAATCTGCTGTCGAATCGCTGCCAACGGAATTTCTAAACCCATCAGAAAGAGCGTCTCCAAACGATTCAGCATATCTTTCGGACTGTTTGCATGACCGGTAGACAAGCTTCCGTCATGTCCGGTATTCATCGCTGTCAACAAATCAATTGCCGCAGAATCTCGAATCTCCCCAACAATAATCCGGTCGGGACGCATACGCAGTGCACTCTTAACCAAATCGCGGATAGTAACTTCATTCTTTCCCTCCACATTGCGGTTTCTGGCTTCCAGTCGAACCAGATTTGCGATGTTTTGAATCTGCAATTCCGCAGAATCCTCAATCGTAATCACACGCTCTTCTTTCGGAATGAAATTAGACAGCACATTTAAAAATGTGGTTTTTCCGGCACCGGTTCCTCCGGAAATAAAAATATTGTATTTGGCAATCACAAGCTTCTGCAAAAACTCACATGCCTCCTTTGTCAACGCACCAAGAGAAAGAAGTTTCTCCATCGTCATAGTCTCTTTTGGAAACTTACGAATGGTAATCACCGGTCCTTCCAGTGCAATCGGCGGCACAACAATATTTACACGGGAACCATCTTCCAAGCGGACATCTAAAATCGGATTTGATTCATTCACAATACGGTTTCCTCGGGAAGCAATCTGCTGGACAATGTTTTCCAGCCTCGTCTGATGCTCAAACGTAAGTCCCGTCTCATACAAATGCCCCGCTTGCTCAACAAAGATATGATGTGGTCCGTTTACCATAATTTCCGTAATCGTCTCATCCTCTAACACATCCTGCAAAACATCCATGCGGCGAATCGAATTAAAGACCATGTGGCGTAGTTTTCGCTTTTCTTCCAGCCGGATATACTCATCCGGAAAAAGCTCCGTTATCGTCCGGTCAATCATCGCCTGCAGGGTTTCATCCGCAAGTTCTGCACCGGGTGGAACCTCCTCCAGTACCCGTTCCCGAATCATCATTCGCCTTTCATTCCATATCTTCCCATACGCATCCATCCTCCGGGCCTCCTTCTTTTTCCAATAAGTGCTCCAAACGCGCCATCAACTGATTGTTTTCCGACCACTCAGCAAGCGGCAGGGTACTGAGATTTTCCCGCCACTTTGGCGTCTCTTCCCATTCCGGAATAAACTCAGCAAGTGCTAATAAATCATTCTTTTTCTCCATTTCACAATAATGCAAAAAGACCTTCTTACGCACATCACCAAAACCATCTCTTCTGTCTACAACAAACAGCCTGTCGGCACACACCATAAAATCCATCAAAGACTCCGACAAAGCCCCCATCTCGACAACCAGCGAATCATATTCACCTATTGTTAAGAGCCTCTCAAATAACTTTTTCAAGTCTTCGATTCCACAGTCTAACAAATCCTTATAATGGGCAAACGGAGCCAGCATATCCGCACTGCCAAACGGATAAACATACTGTGGTAACTGTGCTGAAAACAACTTCTCCGATGGACACAAAAGAAGCTCACCTATGTCTCTTTTTTGCCAATGCGGATCTTTCGAAAATTCACCGTCAAAATATACCGGAAATCCGCTTAAGCTGACAAACAGACACCGCCCTTTTGTCCCCAGATACTGTGCCGTCATCACCGCAGTTTCTGTAACAATCATTCCCTCCGGTGAAAAAAACATAATCACACCTTTTTGTAATTTTTCCTGTTCTTCCAAAGGCTTATAACCAAGAATTTTCAATAAATCCTCATAAATGCCCTCGGCACGCTGATACTGTAAAATCTTCTTCTGCTGCCTGTCATCTGCCTTTCCTAACAGAATCACCTCTTTTTTTGCCTCTGCATAAAGTCCCTCATCATCGGTCAAAACAACAATCCGCTGGTTCTCTGTCTCCGTCCGCCACATCACTCGTTCTCTCTCTGTCATTAACTCCAATCGTATCTGTTTATTCTTTTTCCTTGTCAAAAAGCGGAGCAGCCGCCTTCCATAATCTGCCTGCAAAAAATACAAAAGTATTATCGTTTCTTTCATCCGAATCCTCCTTTTTCCGTTGCCTTCCATTTGCATAAAAGGGCACTTTCCCTAAAATATCTCCCATAAGGCAGCGATGGATATGGCAATACAAAAAGGAATGACACCATCTTCACCATCTCGTCTCATGTCATAATAGGGATTTTTATTTCGTGTTTTTTTATCACTTTTTATAAATTGAAATAAATAGCGAAACCGGCGAAACATATTCTTCCGCCAAATCATCTTAAACAGCGCCATAATGGCACCAACAAAAATAGAATAAACAAGGATACGGAGCGCAGCCCTAAAACCAAGGAATGCTCCTATAACAGAAATTAATTTACTATCGGATGCCCCGAATACGTGGCAAACGTAAAATATAAAACTGACAGAAAACGGAATGATTATCCCTGCAAGCCAGAAAGAAATCCCGGCTGCCGATATCCTGTCCAGATGGCCGATAAGGCTTATCACAAGAGCGGCAAAACAAAGTGCATTCGGCACACGGTACTGCCATAAATCGAAGAGGGATGCCGGTACGAGAACAAGAAAAATCAACTCGTAAACTAAGGTCATCACTCACCTCCTATCTGTGATGTGCTACAAATTTAACACGCCGCATACCCCCTTGTCAACAACTTTCGAAAGCGTTTTACGACACAAGATAAAATGCATAACCTTTCCATTTTTTGACTATACTGTTACTAAGTATTTGTGATTTTTCATCGTAAAGGAGAGTGTGAAATGAAGAATAAAAAAAATCCTGCATGCCAGGCAAAAGCCGAGCTTATGCAGGAAATTGAGTCCTTACAACAGGCGCTTGAAACCGCCCATTCCAATTTTGAAAATGTATGTGACCCGGATTTAATTGACAGCTATATCTATGAAATCAATGCGCTGTCCTTCCGTTATAAATATTTACTGCGCCAAGTGCAAAGCATTCAGACAAACGCCGAATTTACGCCTCAAATCCGCGTTTTGCATCAGCCCCGCTATCAATCGTCTCATTGAGCGTTCCACGCCCATATGTGAGGCCGGCATAAATTGTCTGCACGTTTTTCATAACGGCTTCGGAGTCATCCTGTTTTGCAACTTCTTTAAAAGAAGGAAGAAGTGCTTCAAAAATATCCGTTGCATGATTTAGCTGCTCCGGGTCTCTGTTTGCGATGCCCTGACAAAGTTCCCGGTACGCAAACACATATAACTGGCGAAGATAATGGGAAATCTCATACTGCAAATCTAAACTTCCCATCAACTCCGTAATCATACTGCGCGCACGTTCAATTTCATGGCGCGCCGCTTCAATTTCTCCCTGTTTTAAATAGTTTTTCCCCTCTTCTATACTGGCAAGTGTTGCCTCATAAATAATCACAACAAGTTCACTTCGGTTTGCCTGTGTCACACGCGCTGCATATTCCTGTAACCGTTCTTTTTCCATGCCATCTTCCTCCTATTCGCGGGATTTTTTTATCCCTGAAGAATCTGTAAAATCGTCTGTGGCTGGTTGTTCGCCTGTGCTAACATCGAAGTCCCTGCCTGTACCAACACGCTGTACTGTGTATATTTTGTCATTTCTTCCGACATATCCACATCTTCAATACGAGAGCATGCCTCCGTCAAGTTCTGTGAAGTCTCATCAAGACTTGATATTGCAGAATCCAATCGATTCTGGTAAGCACCAAGTTTAGCACGAATGGAAGAAACCTGCTGAATCGCATCATCAAAAGCTGAAATTGAGGAAGAAGCTCCTGCCACGGTACATACGTTACAGTTTTCAATATCCAGCGTTTTTGTATTCACACAAGGAATCGAAATGTTAATGCTCTGTCCCTCATTAGCTCCAATTTGGATTGCAACATAACCGGCATCCAACATGGTAACGGTAGCGTCTGAACCGGCTTTCGCATTTGAAATATCAAATAACATGCGGAATCCGTCGCGGTCCGACACTTCCATCTGTCCGCCATTGATAAATACTGTTGCCGTATTTGAAAATCCGGAAGTAGTATCAAGTGTTACTTTTGCATCGGTACCCTCTGTAGTCTGCACACCGTTAATACCAAGTTTCTGTGCCAGATTTGCATTATCCGTTGTAATATTTAACTTCTGGGATGCACCGTAAATAACCGAGGTAAAGGAAAGATTTGTCGCCGCAGCCAGTTCACACTCCACACCGGCGGCATTTACCGGAACCACATCGACATTCATCATTTCACAGTAATCACGAATGTTTGCATAAACATCTTCAAAAGTCTGACCTTCCTTAATATCAATCACTTCACCATTAATCTGAATCTGTCCTGCAGTCGCCTTATCAACTACATCTGTTGGTGCAAATCCAAGTGCACCTGTTTTTGCAGTTGCTTGTGTTGCCTCGGATACAATCTTAAATTTATAACCGGTTAATGCCACATCATCACTGGCATCAATCAATTTCACACCAACATTGTTGGATGAGGACTGTCGGCAGCAGGAACCATCTAACACACTCATCGTATTATACTCAGTATCTTTTGACAAACGGTCGATTTCCGCCATCAAAGAATCAATCTCATTTTGCAGTGCCTGTTTATCTTCAATCGTTGTCACACTACCGTTTGCCGCCTGTACCGAAAGTTCACGGCAGCGCTGTAACATATTTTCAATCTCAGAGAGAACACCTTCTGTCGTCTGAATAAAAGAAACACCATCTGAACCGTTTTTGGACGCTCTCTGAAGTCCGCGGATCTGTGCGTGCATTTTCTGGGAAATTGCCATTCCTGCCGCATCATCTGCCGCTTTTGTAATCCGGTAGCCGGAAGATAATTTGTTTGTACTTGCTGTCAATTGTGACTGTACACTGTTCAAGTTAAAATTTGCGCGAAGCGCCGAAATATTTGTATTAATTTTCATTGTCATCGTCCTTTCTGTTCATGGTTACCACAAATAATCTGGCAATCCGGTACAAATCCTGATTTTTTGCACCTTCTTCTTTATTTCCTACGGAAAGAGACGTCCTTTGCCCTGTAATCAGGGTATTACCATCCATTGTAAAACCAATCTCTTCCAATTCCTTTTCAAATGCATCCATGCGCTCTTGGCAGGAGGAAACACTCGTTTCATCCTCTACGGTAACAAAGCCGTTTACCTTTTTCTCTTTTACCTTAAAACTAGCCTGCAACCTGCCAAATTCCTTAGAATTCATAGCAATCTCGATACTGCCCTTTTCTTTTTCCACGCCATCCTGAATTGTAATATTACAAGTCGTAATTCCAAATTCCGTCAATATCGGCACTTCATAAACCTGACAGCGGCGCATTGCGCCATGGAATGTAAACAAGCGGGACATCTGATTCTGCCATGTAATTTCATCATATGTTATATCGTCTGATTCCCGTCTTTCCACTAGTTCTTTTTGCATGTTTTCTTCAATTTCTGCAAATACATCATCCAAAGAGTCCGGCTCTTCCATCGCATCAAGAACCGCATCGGTATCCTCTTCCTTCCACAAATCACGCCATTTACCGGCACCCATCTGCCGAAATTCCTGCACAAGTGAAAGATTGGAAAGTGTCGCCGGCAAATCAAGTGCTTCTAAGAAATTTATCACCTCTGACTCACTCTTTGCTGCCGCCTCACGGACAGAGCGCACTTCATTCTCATAAAAGGCATTTTCCTCTGCAATTGCTGCCTCTTCGCACTGCTCCAATAGTGCCTCTGCTGAAATTTCTTCATTTCCATCCATTGCCTCTTTTAATACCTGTGGTGACAATTTTTCCGTCAAATCTGCCGCAATGTTTTGTCCATATGCCGCATATATCTGCTCGGAAATGGAGTTTTTCGAAGCAATTACTTCTTTTTCCATGCCAAACGAATCATCCACCGATACGTCCATTCCGGCTTTTTTTCGTGTGCGTACTGCCGACAGAAGGGAAGAAAGCGATAATTCTTTTCCCTCATTTAATACCTGAGCGGCTGCCGCTCCGTCACTTTTTTCAATCTGGTGAAGAAGGCGGTAAACACCAATCATCGTTTCACGCTCATCTTCCGTAAGACCATCCGTGTGGTCCATCTTCCACAAATACTTTCGGAAAGAAATATCTTCTATATCATTTTGGGCTAAAATCTCATTCACATCATTCTGCAATTCGTCTAATGTCTTTTCTAACGGATTCTCGCCCTTGCGTATGAGCTCACAGACAACTTCCGGTTTCATATTTTTCATCAGCGTCGTAACACGCTCATCATACTCTTTAACAGAAACCAGATTCTCCTCCGTCAACGGCATCTGATTATAAGCAAGAGCGCGAACCGCCCGCTCATTCCTCGCTGTTGTCTCGAAACCTGCTTCTTCAAGCAGCGTATCAATATTGGAAAATGCTTTTGTGAGCGAATCTCCTAAATCTCTGCGGACTTCCGTTCCCACCGACTCATAACGGTTTTCTACCATATCAAACGAAGCGGTGAACGCCTCTGCCTTAGAAGACAGGGAAGAAAGTGTATCCTCTACTCCCTGAGTAAATGCATATCCCATAAACTCAACCGGTGCAGACAACACTTGTTTTACCGCCTGAGAAGTTTCTTTCAGCGTATTGATATTTTCTTCTGTCACCGGCAAATCCGCATTGAAAAGTTCCGACTGATAAGCCTCTTTTTCCGCTGCTCTAAGTTTCTCAACCACATCTTCCAATTTCGTGACATCAATTGAAATTCCTTTTTCTGACATCGTGCGGATGGCATCCGCCGTCATCGTAAGCTGGGTTTCCGCCAGTCTTCTCTTAAAACGAACAGCCTCTGCCACCGATAATTTCACTAAATTCGCTTTTTCCGGCTGCACACCTTCCGCCATCTGGTCGGCAATTCGTGCCGCCAAAACCGAATCTTTAGTTTCTTTTAATTCTTTTACCTGCGAAGAAAGTGCCACATTTTCTGCCGTTACCGGTAAATCTTCTTCATACAGCCACTTCGCTGCTGCCATGTTTTCGTCATCTGCTTCCATCCCGCTCTCTTCTAAGCGGCTGCGAACCTGATTCTCCACAAGTGAAAAATCATTTTCCTCGGACGATGGATTCTCTTCACCTTCCACGGCCCCATGAACACCGGCATTAACACTTTCCGGTGTAAGAATTGTATTTTCATTGTCAATAAAAAACTTCATCGCAGCGTCCGAAAAAGAGCGGATTTCCGATGCCATATCTACGGCATGCGAAAGCTTCGCCACATTTTCTTCCGTCACCGGCAGGGCACAATAACCGGTCAATCACAGCGTCCGGGACGTTACCGTCCACGGCTAACTGAGCGGCATTTTTACTTACCGCCTCATCTTTTTCCCGCTGTTTTGACACTTCACGCTCGACAGCCTCCTGCTTCTCATGACGTTCTTTCTTAATTCTTGTGACCGCCCGCTCAAGCTGAGATGAAGTATATTCTTCTAACGGTGTCCCATCTTCCGAAACCGCTTTTGCATCTTTCCCTGTCATACAGCGGCTGATAAAATCCGCCGGTGACATCTGCGCATCGTCTAAAGGCACCATATTTTGTTTCTGTAATTGTTTTGCTTCTGCTTCCGTATACACAATGTGGTGTTTCCCCGCCTCTTGTACGGAACAATCCATTGTCGCTCCCACCTGAATCTGGGAGATGCCGCCATCCTTGGCGTCTTGTACAGACACGTTTTTTTTCTCCATTCTTTCCGTGTCATCAAAGGTAAGAGAAATCCGATTGGTCGAAATATCCATAGATTTCACGCTCACTTTCTAAATCCTTATACTTATATCTCGGACAATCCGGCGGAAATCTTTAGTATCTCTTCCTAATTTGCCTGATACTCTTCTAACAGACTTTTATCCAGTTTAATTCGGTTATCCATCGTTTTCATGACATCGGCAATTTCAATCGTCTGTTTCACGGATGGATCCGACAAATCGTACAAATTATTATTACGGAAATCAAGGACAGTCGGCTCGAAAATATTATCTTCATTTTCAGTGATAACCAATCCCTTTTCTCCATTTGACAATTCAACACATACACCCGGATACAAAATAGAAATACCATGAATCAAAGCATTTACTATTTTCTTATTATAACGCTCCTCATCCGCAAGAAGTTCACGCACCGCTTTCACTTCCGAAGTCGGCTCCTCAAAAGACTTCATTGCTGTCATACGGTCATACGCATCTGCCACATAGAGGATATTTGCATTCACGCTCTCTTTTAACCCTGCCGGAATTTCTGCATCGCTCTCTCTTGTATAAAGCTCCTGCATCTGGGTAATGAGGCGCAGAACTTCCTCATCCAAATCACCATATCGGTCTAATGTCTCCTGTGTGTTTTTCTTAACGACTTCTTTCGTGCCATCATCTAAATCTTCCGCATCCGGTAACTGCTGTAATTTCAGTGCACCGATATCATGCAGAATAGCAGACTTCACAAGGAGATTAATCCGTCCAACCGGGAAGCCCATCTGACCGGCAATAATGGCGGACAAAATAGCAACATTCAAAACATGTTTATAAATATAATCTTCACTGCTTCGCAGACTCTGCACAAAATTAATCTTATGGTTTAAGTCTCCATAATTCTTTATGATAAGACTGCACAGCCAGTCAAGCCCTTTGTCTTTTTTTCCGGAATCAATCAAATCCAAATCTTCGCGGATACTAAAAACCGCCATCGTCTGAAAACGCTCAAAGTTAATATCATCCTCCGACATCGGCGGAACCGGTTCTGCCGGTTCAAGTATGTACAGACCTAAAAGCCTAAAATTTTTAATTCCGTAAATCGCCTGCATCGTAAGTTTTGTATCACGGTCATACAACAAAACTCCATTTTTATTGTAGATTGGTTTTCCTAAGCGCATTCCGGGCTTGAGTTCATCTACTTTCACAAATAACATGCTGCTACCTCCTCGACTTAATTTTTTCACATTTTTTTCGTATACTTATCATCATAAATCGTTATTTCTATCATAGCAGTTATTGCCATTTGACGCAATGATTATTTGAGAAAGGAGCGTAAAATTATGCGAAAAAGAGGACTGATTTCAGTTTTGATTTTATCTCTTTTGCTTAGCAGCACCATACCGCATAAAATTCAGGCTGTAACTGAACAAGCTAAGACCGCTAAAACTTCTGATAACTATGTCGAGGGCGAAGCCATTGTAACACTTAACGCTTCTTCCGAAACCGGACTTGCCAAAGAGGGAACCGCATCATTTGATTCCGATATTGAAGTGGAAAACAGCTGGGATTTTGGTCCTGCCAAAAAGAAAAAGGGGAAAAATCTCTATCTTTCAGAGGTTCACTCTGATACTTATTCAACGAAAGAACTTATTGAAAAACTGAAAAAACAGGATAATGTAGTTGCTGCCGAGCCAAATTACTACCGCTATAAATTAGCCACGACAAACGATACTTATGCCGATGAACAGTGGTATTTAGACGGCACCGGAGCCTATCAGACTACTTCCTCCGGTATTCAGTACAAAAACCGGATTCAAACAAGTAACGACAGCGATACCATTGTTGCAGTCGTTGATACCGGTATTGACTACACCCACGAAGATTTAACCGCTCACATGTGGAAAAATCCTTACGACCAGTTAGAGCTTCCGGGTACATATGGCTATGATTTCGGAGATTACGACAGTGATCCTATGGACGAAGATGAGGACGGACACGGTACTCACTGCGCCGGTGTCATCAGTGCCGTATCGGACAATAATAAAGGAATCTGCGGCATCAGCAATGCAAAACTAATGGCGTTGAAAGTTTTTAATTCTGCCGGCACATCATACGATTCCGCTATCATCGCGGCTTTTAATTACATCTATAAAGCGCAGACTCTCGGCGCAAATATTGCCGCCATCAACTGTTCCTGGGGTGGCGGTGGAAGTAGTTCAACCTCTATGAAAACGCTGATTAACCAGATTGGGCAAAATGGCAGTCTGTTTCTTTTTGCTGCCGGAAACGATGGCGAAGACCACAATAATGCCATCTCCGACGGATGTCCCTATGACTTGGACAGCCCTTATGTGGTAACCGTTGGCGCCTCCACCCAGACCGATAAAAAAGCATCTTTTTCCGATTACGGAAATAAAACGGTCCACCTTTTTGCACCGGGCCGGAATATTTTTTCCACAATAAATTCCGATGTTTTTTACCCTTCCGTTTACACAGACAGTATGCGAAGTTCACGGTGTTCGTATTTCACCTCTTTTGACTCTAACGATGCCGTTTTATACCACCCATCGGAAATCGGCAAATTAGATGGCAGCATTTTATACAATGAAAAGTCTTACTCAGCAGAAGATTCGCACAATCAGGCAGGCAGCGGCTCTTACTGCATTTCCATTGATGCTGCACGAAGTTCTGCAACTTTGGCACTTTACATGGATATAGACGACATGAGCTTAGCCGATGGCACATATCAGGTATCTTATGATATGGGCATCGAAGAAAATGGTGAAATTTCATGGTCCCACTACAGCAGTAAATTGTATTTTATAAAACGAAACAACACTATTTACGCAGAAATTGTTTCCTTAACAGGCAACTTTACTTCCGTACATAAAATTTACTTTGATAACATCGGCATTTCAAAAGCAAATCCGACAAATGCCCTTTATATCAAGTACAATTCGATGAGCGGCACTTCTATGGCTGCCCCAGCACTTCTTGCCGCCGCATATCCAAACGATTCCGCAGTGCAAAGGCGCAACCGTCTGCTGAACTGTGTGCGTGAGGTTTCAGGGCTTTCTTCCTACTGCATGACCGGCGGCATTTTGGATTTAAGTAAAATCAGTTCCGCCTCATCCGGTCTCCCTGCCTGTCTACAGACCACAACAAAGACAAACACCACTGCGGCACAAGGTACAAGCAGTACAAAGAAAACAACCAAACTGGTGACAAAAATAACATTAAATAAAAAGAAAGCAAAACTCCGTTATAAAAAGAAACTCAAATTAAAGGCCACCGTAAAACCAAAAAATGCAACAAACAAAAAAGTCAAATGGTATGTCTCCAATAAAAAATATGCCAAAGTAACGCAAAAAGGTGTTGTCCGTGCAAAGAAAAAGGGAATCGGCCATACCGTTAAGGTTTATGCAAAGGCAAAAGATAAATCCAAAAAGAAGGCTTATTGCAAAGTGCGCATTTATAAATAAAGATACCCTTGACTTTTTCTACACAAATCAACTACACTTAAGGACGAAACGGATTGTTTTACTATGAGGAGGCATTATGAAAAAAATTGGATTAATCGGAGCCATGGATGAAGAAGTGGCTATCATAAAAGAAGAAATGACAAATACAAACGAAGTGACAAAAGCAGGCATGACTTTTGTGGAAGGAGATTTTTACGGACTCAAAACCGTTGCCGTTGTAAGTGGAATTGGCAAGGTTAATATGGCAGTCTGCACCCAGATTCTCTGTGATGACTTTCATGTAACCATGGTTATCAACACCGGCGTTGCCGGCTCCTTGAACAACGCCCTTGATATCGGTGACATTGTTTTATCGAGTTGTGCGCAGGAACACGATATGGACGTCTCGCCACTCGGAGACCCGGTCGGCATCATCCCACGCATGGAACAGTCGATTTTTACAGCGGATGAGACACTGGTTTCTTTGGCAAAATCCGCCTGCGAAAAAGCAAATCCGGACATTCACTGCCACATTGGAAAAGTGGTGAGCGGCGACCAGTTTATCGCCAGTGCAGAGAAAAAGAATTATTTAATTGAAACATTCCATGGTGACTGTGCCGAAATGGAAGGTGCCGCCATGGCGCACACTGCTTACTTAAACAACGTCCCATTTTTAATTATCCGCGCCGTTTCTGACAAGGCAGATAATTCCGGTCATATGGATTATCCGGTTTTTGCAAAACAGGCAATTATCCACACCGTTTCTCTGCTTAAGGAACTTTATCAACATTTATAAACAATTTTCTTTGAGAATAACACAGTGGAATGTCACAATAGTTTATTGTGGCATTCCTTTTTTGGGGTTAAAATATGGTTACAATGAAAGGAGTGTAGCTATATGAAACAAATCAAAAAGGTAATTGCCCACAGCCTGGTTGCCGTTCTTTGTCTGTCTTCATTTCTGACAAACACGGCGTCCACCGAAGCAAAGGCAAAAAAACCAAAACTTTCCCAAAAATCAATGACTCTGACAAAGGGAAAATCAAAAACTCTTAAGGTAAAAAACACAAAAAAATGCAAGGTCACCTGGAAAACAAGCAAGAAAAAGATCGTTTCAATTTCAAAAAAGAAACGTACCTCCTGCAAATTAAAGGCAAAAGCGAAAGGAACCGCAAAAATCACCTGCACGGTAAAAAGAAAGAAAAAGACATATAAACTTACCTGCAAAGTAAAGGTGAAAGCAAAAAAAACCGTCGTTGCTTCCAGCTTAAAGGATACCTATGCAAAAATTGTACCGTACATGGGTACCTGCCTAAACTACGGAAGTGCTTCTAATCCACGAGAACTGCAAAACGCGTCCACAATGAAATTTGTAAAAAAACAGTACAACAGCTTTACTTTGGAAAATGAAATGAAACCGGATGCTATTCTCGGCTCATCCGCCAAGCTCATTTCCGTTGCTGACGCAAAGAAAAAGGGATATTACATTCCTGCAGGATATACCGAATCAACCGTTCCGGAATTAGCATTTACAACCGTTGACAAATCTTTAGAGGCCGCAAAAAACAACGGTTTGAAAATGCGTGCCCATACTTTGGTATGGCACAGCCAGACGCCGTCCTGGTTCTTTACAAAAAATTACGATGGCTCAAAAGTTGTTACTCCTGCTGTTATGGATGCCCGTCTTGATTTTTACATTCATAATGTAATGGGGCATGTAATGGATAAAGAAAAAGCTTTAACCGGTTCTGCCGGAAGCATTGTTTACGCATGGGATGTTGTAAACGAATATCTCCACCGTCCGTCTTTTGCATTTTTCAAAACATGGACGAGTGTATATGGCGATATGGGAAATTCTCCTTCTTATGTAAAGAAAGCATTTGAAATTGCCTACGATATGTTAAAGAGTTATCAGGCAACGGATAAAGTCACGTTGTTTTATAATGATTACAACACCTATTTCGGTGTAAAAGACACATTAAATCTGGTGGAATTTATCAACAAAGGCGAAACTGCTAAAATTTGCGGAGGTATCGGCATGCAGAGCCACGTAGATGTAAAAGTTCCTACGGTTGCCGAATACGGCAGTGCATTGGAGCAGTTTTTAGCAGCAGGTTACGAAATTCAGATAACCGAACTTGACTTTACTATAAACTTTGACACAGAAGGAACTAATGCTTCCTACGCTTACACACCGGAGCATGAAACCGATGCAGATCAGGCAAAATTCGTAAAAAAACTGATGCAGACCATCATTACCAAACAAAAGAATCGTAATCAGAGTGTAAATCCAAAAGGAATTACCGGTATCACTCTCTGGGGCCTATGTGATGCGACGTCATGGCGTTCCCAGTGTGCTCCTCTTTTGTTTGATACCAGTATTTATGAGCCAAAATTGTCATACACAGCCTTTTTAGAGGCGGCAAAAATCTGGTAAGTTGCGGTAATTGTAAAAAAAGAGTGTGTTTGTGTTGACAACTCCACCACAAAATTTTATAATCCCATTGTGAGACAATATTATTTAGGAAAGAGGGATGTAAGGGTGGATAATCGAGAAACACAAAAACCATCTTGGATTCGTACAAAAAAGGGAAAGGCAATGCTTATTGCTACAATTGCAACACTTGTTGTAGTGATAGGCATTGTTTTGGGTATACATATTTATTATATGAACCGCTGGTACTCAAACACATGGATTGGTGACAGAGAAGTATCAGGCATGACCTATGAGGAATCTGCGGAATTGATTAATCGGGTATTTTCCACGTATCAACTGAAAATAACAGGAAGAAATAATGGAACTTTGACCATTGGAAAAGATGACATTGATTATCAAGTCGACATCAAAGATTCTCTTCAGAAAAAATATGATGAGCAACATGATTCTCTTCCTTTCTTTTCCCTGGGAAAAAGAAAGCAGGTGGATATTGACTTAGGGGCTTCTTATGATGAGAAAAAACTGGATGCCCTCGTGGG
>ENA-OPVV01001477-OPVV01001477.1-human-gut-metagenome-genome-assembly--contig:-NODE-1477-length-17061-cov-1.801070_pt1 | contig 17061 bp, 10 predicted proteins | sample MGYA00241500_ERZ501992 | MGnify/ENA primary metagenome ERZ501992 (study PRJEB25962, sample SAMEA2043052) | human gut metagenome | biome: human gut; feature: human-associated habitat; material: faeces...
AGCCGGGCCATACCCCATACCATGCGATTCGATGTTTGCTTCATCTATCACATAAAGGCCGTAACGGTCGCAAAGTTGATACCAGTACGGATGTGTCGGATAATGCGAGTTGCGCACAGTATTCAGGTTATGTTGCTTCATCAGGCGAATGTCTTCTTCCATCAGTTCTTTGCTGACAGTACGTCCCAACTGTGAATGTTCATGCCGGTTAGCACCTTTTATCAATATAGGTACCCCATTGATACAGAAACGGCCATCCTTGATTTCGGAAGTACGGAAACCGACTTTGCAACCGGTCAGGTGTGTTATATGTCCTGCATCATCTTTCAACGTCAATATTAACGTATAAAGATTCGGATGTTCTGCACTCCAACGTTTTACACTTGGAAGAGACTGTTCGTCAAAGGTAATAAAATTACTCAAGCCACGGCTCTTGACCGGTATTTCATTTTGTAATATTGTCTTTCCGGCAGTATCTTCCAGACTATATGCCAAAGTAGACACACCAGTCGCACTTCCTTCAACTGTTGCATCAAGGCCGAAAATTCCTTCCTTATACTCTTTCTTATCCAAAGAAGAAGTCACTTTATAATCAGCTATAAACTGGCGTGGAGTACTGTAAAGATAGACATCCCGTTCAATACCACTCAACCGCCACATATCCTGACATTCCAGATAGGAACCTGCACTCCAGCGATATACTTCAAGTGCCACGGTATTTTCTCCTTCCTGTACATAGTTCGTGATATCCCATTCGGCAGGAGTCTTCGAACCTTGATTATAACCCAGCATATGTCCGTTCACCCAGATATAATAGAAAGAGATCACACCTTCACAGCAAATCACGATGCGACGGTCTTTCCAGTCAGCAGGAACCGTGAACGTACGGCGATAAGAACCTACTTCGTTCTCTGCATAAGGTACCAGCGGCGGATTCTTCTTGAAGTTGAACATTTTATCATCAAACTCATACGTTTCGTTGACGTAGATAGCTGTACCATACCCTTGACGTTCCCAATTGCCGGGAACATTGATATCCGCCCAACCTCCGGTATAATAAGAAGGCTGATAAAAGTCCTTCGGACGGTTATCGGGATTCTTCACCCAATGGAATTTCCATTTTCCGTTCAGGGTCATATAAAAAGGAGACTGTTCGTATCCGCCCGGTTTTTCAATATCGGAAGCATTGGCGTAAGGCCATACATAGGTATGAGGAGCGAGTTTATTCAGTCCTACCGCATACTGGCTCTGCCATTCGGGCAACGGTTGTTCCTGCGCCGAAGCGAAGGTAGCAGTCAGTCCTGCCAATAAGATTAAAAAGGTTCGTTTCTTTAAGCTAATGTTCATAATTATTATTTTTAACGACTAGACTCTTATTCTATCATTACTTCATCAAAATAGATTCTTGCTTCCTGATCGGGACGGACATGATCTTTAGGGCATATCCCTGCTCCTTTCGCCGTCACACGTACATAACGGGCAGATACGCCACCCATATCCAGCGAGTAATCATTTCTAAAAGTTCCTTCCTTATAAATTTCTTCCAAAGAAAAGTTCAACTCCCCTATGGCACAGTATGTCCGGTTATCATCGGAAACTTCCACACGGATCATTTTCGGTTTATGCACTCCCATTCCATAATTCGTAATGCAACCAATGGCAAATTTATTCAATTTTTCCTTACCAAGCAAATCTATGGTGAAAGAAATTGAATCATTCCGGCTCCAGTTACACCATTCGAAATCAGTATATTTCAGGCTTCCCCGCAATCCGTTGACTAATAACATTTCATTTTTCTTATTACCAAGCAATGGTTTTGCCGTGGCTTTGTTCCATGTAAGCTGCAAGTCCAGGATTTCTCCCATTTGCTTGCCGTCCATAAAGGTGGCGGCTTTCACCATTTGCGTTTTTGTCACACGGATAGGTCCGTCATAACGATGTGAGGACATCGCCGGGTTACTGCCATTCAGCGTATAGCGAATTTCCACATCCGGACGGAGACATTCCAGATTCACCTCCAGATGTCCGTTCACCGGTGTCACCGTTTGCTGGATATTATACATCGAACGGGCATAAACAATCCCTTTTTCCGCCAAATGTGCATTATATACATCCATCCGTTTCAAGAAACCGGACCAATCTTTTGTGCCCGTGGGCGTCCATGCTACTTCTGCCAGAGCAGCCAGACGAGGAAACAAGAGATAATCCACGTCTTCCGGCTTATTACAAAATTCTGTCCACATACAAGCTTGTATGCCCATTAATAAAGATTCATATTCCGGTTTCCAATCCTTCTGCACAGGCTCGTAGTCAAAAACATCTTTCAGTGTATTGTTTCCGAAATATGTTACCGGTTCAAACCATTGAGGTCCCTGATAACGGATCAGATACATCAGCCGGGCAGGTGTCATCACGAAGCGGTGTCCCTGGGCTGCTGCCTTCAAGGCCGCATTACCCATGCCCTGCCAGCCAAAGATGATTGCCCCGTCGGGCAAGGTGCTGTTGGTCAGTTCGTCCCATCCCATCACCTGTTTGCCTTTGCTCTGCACATACTTGCTCATGCGGCGCATGAAATAACTCTGCAGTTCCTCGATATGCGTAATGCCTTCCTGCTTCATGCGGTCCGCACACCGGGAACATTTCTTCCAGTATTCTTTCCAGGCCTCATCGCCTCCCAAATGAATGTAATGCGAAGGAAACAGTTCCGCAACCTCGTCAATCACCCCTTCCAGAAAACGAAACGTTTCCTCATTTCCGGCACAGAAAATGATATTACCCGATCCCTGTCCCATACCCGGAACTACACAAATGTGCTTGTCTACCGAAGGGCAAGCCAGCTCCGGATAAGCAGCCAGTGCCGCATTCGAATGTCCCGGCATATCAATTTCCGGAATAATCTCAATGCAACGGCCGGCAGCATAACGGATAATTTCCTCCATATCCTCCTGAGTATAATAGCCTCCTATAGGCGTCGGCTCGCCCGGCTTCGGATTTCTGCGGTCCGGGAACGGACGGTCTGTCTGGTTTACTCTCCACGCTCCCACGGAAGTAAGCCGCGGATATTTCTTGATTTCCAGCCGCCATCCGTTATCATCCGTCAGATGCAGATGCAACTTGTTCAATTTAAGCACCGACATACAGTCGATGATCTTCATCAGTTCCTCCTTCCCGACAAAATATCTTGAAACGTCGACCATCAGTCCGCGATAGCCGAACCGCGGCCGGTCGGCCACGTACATCCGCGGAATTCCCGTCTTGTCCTGCGGCTGAATGGCCAGTCGCACCGACTGAAGAGCATAGAATGCACCTGCCGGTCCTCCGGCTTCTACACTCACACCATCAGCATCCACCGTCAGCCGATAAGCCTCCGGTGACAGATCTTTACTGATTTTCAGACGGATATCTGCCTTCTTTCCATCCGTATCAACCTGTTTCAGCGTTACGCCGCTCATTTCCTTCATGGCTTCTGCAAAATAATCTGCCACCGGATGAAGTTCATCTTTTTCCGCACAGATAGTCATTCCGTCCATAAGCCGGAAGTATCCTTCCTGCATTGTCATCTCTACCGGAGCAGGTAAAATAGTAGCAGTCTGCGCTCCCATCCACTCACACGAAGCCACGGCCAAGGCCAGCAGCAAAGTCTTTTTCCATCGGTCTAATCTTCTCATAGGCAATTTTTGTGTCATTCATTAAGTAAAAGTCGGGATAAAAATACGCTTTTACCGGGAAAGAATCATCATTCCCTGCCTAAAAACTACCCCGCAGTAGTCCGTCCGTTACTACGGGGTAACGCGACAACTACTGCGGGGTAGTTCAGTGATTACCTGGGGGTGGGTTAGAAAGTTCTAATCATAATCATATTCCAAGCTAAAATCATCAACCCACATGGTTGCTCCCGGTCCCCCCGTAAAGTAATCTCCATACTTACTTGCCGAGCAGACGAGCAAAATATACTTCGGAACACGGCTCGTGGAACGATAATCCAGTTCGATTTCAAACTCACGATATCCGGACACCGTCTCTCCGCAATTCATTTCTCCATAAGCAATGATATTCGGATCATTCTTATCGAAGTACTTTGAATTCTTCGGATTTGTCCGGATCTCCACAGGTTCACTCCAGTCGCCTAATGCAATCCAGACGATACAGGTGTCCGGTTTTCCCATCAAATCTGCATGGGCGTTATCTGTATAAGCAATGTTTGCTGTCGTATATTTGAAATGTCCCTTCAACTTTGTCGGACGGGCAGAGAACTCACGTCCAAATCCCAGAATACCATTGGTTCCATCCGTAGCCCGGTATTCCCCGACAAACAAGTTACCGGCAGCAAACTTACCGATTGATCCGATACCTACAAATTTTGATCCCAGTACAGCGGCCAGACTTCCGGACGCAGCACCACTCCAGACATCTGTAGTCGACTTTGTAATGTTATCCTCAGCTGAAAGTGTGGTACTACCCCAGTTTCCGGTATCCCAGAATGAGTTATCACCTTCCTTCCATGGACAGATCACTTTACCGTTCTGATACCAGTCTTCAAATCCTCCATTAGGTAAAGTTGCTTCCTCTCCGGTCGTAAAACTTTGCTCTGCGCCCATTTCATCTCCTGAATAAGCACGGCAGACATACTTCGTGTTAGGCGACAAATGAGTAAGACGTGCAACAAAACTTCCTTTGTCATGTGTAACTTCCGATGAGCTGACGCGTATCCATTCTTCCGCACCTTCCTCTTTATACTCACAGCCGTTGTCCTGTCCCTCAAGTCCGAATCCATTGACCCAGGCCACTTTGGTCCATGCATCAACCGATGACACTCCCACCTTGACATCCGACAGATTCACATACAAAGTCCATTCTTCATCCACAAAGTCGCTGTATTTCACCTGAACCTTTGCGTAAGCAAAATTCTTTGTTTTTTCCCATTGAAGTTCAGGAACTCCATTCACACCATTGTAAGTTGCCCCTAAAGGTCCCAGTTTCAAATCAGTTACTGAAATCACATCCAGTCCTTTATCTTTCGGAAGGTTGACAGAAGCTTCCCGGATATCCGGATAAAAATAAGCCTGCCCGATCTGTCCTTCTACTGAAAAAATCCGCTCGATCGTCTGATTAGCTATGATAGTCCAGGGATAATCCTGATACAAAGACAAGGTAATCTGAAGCGGAGTTGTCAGATCCACTACTGTATCTGAAGGAATGGAAGCCTTTCCTCCTTCCGTAACTTCCAGACTCTGGATATGTACCTTACGGATATTTACTGTCTCATCCAATTCCACCGTTGCCGTACGATCATCATTGGAAAGCAACGTTGTTCCCACTTGCCCTTCTACGGTCAGTCCGGTCAGATATAACTTCACTGTCGGATAGGGAAAATCATTCTCGATACATGCCGAAAGCAAAAAGACGGCCAGGCATGCCCAATATCCCAATATTCTTGAAATTCTCTTCATACTCATCAGATACAGACAGTTATACCAATATTAATGTTAAACAAATTGATCTTGAAGTTTGCACCACTGTTCGTACGCTTGCCCTCTTCTCCGTTGCTTTTCTTCTGCTTCTCCCAATTATAGGTAAAACCGGCAACACCGAAAGAAACTTCAGCTCCCACATTCGGCATGATAAAAATAGCAATACCGGGATTGATACCTACCCGAAGCTGATTGATTGTTGAATCCGTATATTTCAATGTTTCATCCTTACCCCGGGAAAAACGGGCAGATCCGGTACTATATCCCAAAGTCGTTTCATTAAACAAACCGAACAGTCCCTTCGGATCCAAACCGACATAAGAGCGATGAAAGAAATTAAACGAATAAGAGTCATCCGTATAGCGAATGTCCTTCAATGAAATATCCATATCCTCAATATTCAATGCCAGATTATCAATACCGCCTGAAATACGTGAATAACCAAACTTCAGACCCACGACCACATTATCAGCTACTGCATATCCGACAAAAGGATTCACTGACAGCGTGCGAAGATCCAGATCAATATCCTTGAGCAAGGAGAACAACAGACGGCTGTTGTCACTTTCAAAATTAAATACCGAAACCGTGACACCACCAATCCATTTGTGCTTGGGGACAAAACGGTAATTAATGATACCACGGTCATACCGCCCTACTGGTTTCGTACGGATAATGCGTGAAGAATCAACCGGCATTTTTGCTTCCGGAATCGGAACATAAACCGTATCGTGGACAACGACCAGCTTATAACGGATCGCAGAGTCTCCCCGGACCACAGTCAGGGAATCCGCCTCCTGAGCATGAGTATGCAGACAACTCAGACACGCAAACAAAAAGAAACAACTATATAAAAATTTCATCATGTTTACAAATAAAATGCAATTCCCAAACCTATTGAGAAAATATTAATCTTAAAATTGGCAGAAGTAGACGACTGTTCTCCCGTCTCTACCTGATTGGTGACCTGCCTCTTCTTACTGAAATTGACTCCCAGTACACCGACACTGACTTCCACAGCCGTATAGTTATTAATGAAAGCCACCAGACCGGGAGCGACTCCAAATCCCAAGTCCGTTGACTTGGAATATGTACCCGTCAGTGCCTCTCCTTCTCCGTTGGCCACCTTTGACTGACTTCCTCCAACTTCCAGCTGTGTCTCACTGAACAGAGCAAACCGTTTGCTGTCTCCCAGCGGTATGTAATTCCGGAAAATCGCCATGGCCGAATAAGAATGCTTCAACTGATAAATGTTATTGATGTCAAACTGGTTTTCATCATCCAGATTCAATTGAGTTTCATCCATTCTTACCAGAGTACGTCCGTATTTAAAACGGCCTCCCAATGCCATGTTATCCTTCAATGCATACGCAAACATCGGGCTGACTTTAAAGGAATAGCCATCCGCATTTATTTTCTCTACAATCAGAAAATCGTAGTTGTTTTCCGTATGTTCCGAATACGAAACAGAACTTCCGACTATCCATTGTCCTTTAGGAACAAAGACTTTAGGCGGAAGTTTCTTTTGCGAACTTTGCGCGTGCACCCCCAAGGCGCAACACGCAAAGCATAATAGGTATATTAATTTTCTCACTTACTCACTTACTAGAAGTTTATTCATAAATCAGTTCCATGTCGTCAAGCCACATTACACTAGAGCTGCTTCCCTCGAAATAATCACCAAACCTACTTGCTGCAGCTACCAAAACAATCCTATTAGGCAAAACATCTAACTTACGATAATCCAAAGGTATAGAAAATTCAATCATTCCATCACCTTCTGTATTAGTTTCCCAAATTTTTTCTCCATAAGCTACTATATTATCTGCATTCTTATCAAAATATTTCTGACTTTTAGTTCGAACAATGCATGACCATTGAGTACCATCATCATAACTTTCCCCTTCGCCAGAAGTCAATGCTATATAAATGATACCTTGATCTTGCTCTCCATTAGAAATTTTATCTCCACCTTTATTTACAACTCCAGATTCATAACGAATATATCCATGCAACGATTTTGGACGTGAAGTAAAAGACCTTCCAAAACCTAAAACTCCATGTCCTGTAAGCACTTGCATTTCTGTTTTCAAGTATTTACCTATAAAAATATTTCCTGCAGCAAACTGCGTTACTATTATTTGAGATTGCAATTTTGCAGAGTATTTTCCCCCATGTTTATATGTTTCATCAGGCGTAGTAACATTGCCTCCCATAGTAGAAGCACCAACATTTCCTGAATCCCAAAACATTTCTTCACCACTACCATAAATAAACATAGGTGAATCTCCAGACCATGATTCAAAGCCTGAATTAGGGAACTGAGCAGCTATTTCTGTAGTAAATTCACAGGTAACAGTTGACGCCTGCGTTCCATCCATTGCCTGATACTCATAAGTTGTACCCGGAGTTAATCCTGTAATCTCTTTGCTAAAAGTTGATTCTGTCAAGTCCGCATCTACGGTAGTCCATGAAGAACCAGACCCCTTCACACGATACTGGAATTTCGGTGTAGAAGCCAACGTACCGGTTACCTTTCCATGAAGAGTAGCTTTAGATGTCCAGATTTCATAAGGAATTGCTTCAGTGGTTGCAACAGTAGCATTCGAAACAACAATGTTCCATGTAACCATCCGCTGCTTACCATTCTTATCTGTTGCTGTCAAAGTAGTCGTAACCTGTCCTTCCTGCGCTGTCATCTTGGCTATCAGTTCTTCAGAGAACTGGATTTTCCAGGTTCCACCTGTTTCCATAATCGCATTTGGAGCATGTAAAGAAATTCCGCTAGCTTCTACACTGGCATCCTTTCCTCCCAGATTCATCAGATCCATACTATTAGCCGGAACTCCAAACTCTGTAAATCTATCATTTTGCAGCAAAGCTCCCGTCAAAGGAGACGAGGTAGATACAATCAAATAATAAGTTCCCTTTGTATTTGTAGCCAGATACATCGGTTGTTCCAAATCATATTCAATATTATCTGCATCCTTACAAACGATAACCGGGCGTTGTTTTATCCCAATAGTAGTAGTTTCTTCTGATAATGGGGTTTCATCAACACTCAAAGTCAACCATGCACCACCTGTAGTCTCTTGTCCTGTGGCTGTATATTTACAAGTCATATTATATAAGGTAGCAGGCTGTGCATCTGTCAACTCTGTAGTCTGTTCATACGTGCCACCCGTCAGTTTAGTTGCCGTAAACTTACATGTCAACTTTCGGTTATCGGCAGGCAGGCTGAAATAACCTTTTGCATCGGCATTGGCAGATGAATAAACCAGTTCACCGGTAGCAGAAGTAACAGTAACCTGACAATCTCCTTCGAAAGCCTCTTTCAAAGATTCATCCCATGTAAAAGCCAATACAGTATTGGCAATACCACATTTCACTTCAACCGGACTCTGCTGGCCTTTGGTTATTGTAAACTCTTCATTTCCTTCAAAGAAGCGTTGATCGAATGAGGCAGCCACAGAATCACCAGCAGTAACACGAACTGAATAAGTTCCGCTCATCAAAGGAATACTGGAAGGTACATTATCTGTTCCTTCATATTTCCGTACCAGACTGGTTTCATTATAAATACGGACTTTGCAAGCCTGTTCCAGTTGAGTCTGCTCTTCACTGCTCAACGTACGGGATGCAACAGTTATCTTGTCAGACATGCCTACAGATAACTGTAACGTACCTTGTTCCCCGGCAATATCTCTGTCCTCTTTACATGCTCCAAGATAGAGCAAGGACATACATATAATTACTATTCTATATACCTTATTCATAATACTCATTTCTTTGGAACATTGATAACTAATGATTTACTTTCTGTTTTTCCCTGATTATCTGTTACTGTAATTTTAAAAGTATGAGTTCCTTTAAAACCAGCCAACATTGAAGTAAATTTACTAATATTAAAATCCAAATTAGTCTGATTCAAAACGGCATCATCAATAGGAAGCCCCAATATAGGAAGCATAGCTTGAGCATCCTCATTCATTGAATCAGAATGCGCTAAATCAAACTCTCCTAATCCTTCTCCAATACCATTAAACTCCTCATCATCTGATGATATTGTTACTTTCAGATTTTGGATACCAGCAGGTGCTTCTATACCAACAATCAATGTTGTTGCCCCAGTAATTGTCTGAGTCTGATCTATATCAAAAAAAGGACTTTCTCCCAATTTCTTTCCCGTAATGTTAATATCGCTTGTTATTCCTCCTTCTCCATCACCATCCGAATCACCATCTCCGTCACCAGGTTCTTCTCCTCCGTCTGTCGGGAAATCATCTATGCCCGGTTCTTCTCCCGGATTAACTCCTACAGTTTCATCAGAAGAGGTCATGGAAGAGTCTATATTAATAGCAATATTTAAATTTCCTCCTACACTATTATTTCCATCATCCACCGGAGAAAGCACATACTTAATAATATTATACTGTCCTGCTTGTACATTTTCCACACGTTTTACTTCCGTCACAGATTCTCCATCAATTGTTCCTTTCAATGTAATATCCATTGAACCAGCAGAAGCCGGAGCAATCAAATAAGCCTTACGGGTCTCAGAAGAAGGAATATCCAATGAATTATCTCCAATCTTCACAGTTGTTACCACATCTTCTCCCATCAGTTTACGGAGTTCCTCATCATACTCAACTGAGATCATCACGTTGGCCAGTCTGCAAGTCAATGCAGAAACTTCGGTCAATTCATTTTCCTTAATTGTAAACTGCTCAGTTGAACCTGTATAGAAAGGAACATCAAAACCATTGGTAGCTGCCTCTGCAGAAGAAGCCACAACAGTATAGGTACCAACCGGTAAAGAAATAATTTCCGGCATCTCGCTGTAAGTGTATTGTTCCACCTGCTCTCCCTGACTGTTCTTGATAGTCAGCAGAAAGTTGCTTACATCAACCCCTGCACGGGATTGAGGATATACTGTATCAACTTTCAAATCCACCTCCATCTTCATGGAAGCCAGACTCAACTGCCCTGTTACATCTGTTGCTCCTGTTTCCATTTTCTCACTATGGCACGCACTAAATGTAAAGAGTACAGCCATCAGTGTCAAACAGATTAAAAATATATTCTTCATATTATAGGCTTTATTTTTATTCGTAATTTAAAACAATATTGTCAACAAAGAATTCACTACCTACATATTCTCCCTTAGAAAGGTTTCCAAAACTAGGCACAGTATTAAAAGAACTATTATCTGATTTATCTCCAGATTTAAAGACAATATACATATTTGTTGCTTTTAACTTCTTTCCTTCTTCCGTATATACAATATCAACGCTAGTAGACGACCATTCCTGTACAGAATTACCTTTTCGAAGCAATCCACGACCGATTTCTGTCGCAACATCTCCTTGTTTATTCAATATTACTATTTCGGCATAATATTGATCACCACCTTTTCCTGGAGTATACTTATAATCAAACGATAAAGATTTAGGTCTTGATGTAAATTCAATTCCATCATATACAGCCTTCTTTGCTTCTGAATCATAATAACCAAGATACAATTCACCAACAGTGCCATATTTTGCATTGGCTGATCCTACAGCAGCATTATTCCTACCCCATCCTACAGCTCTTATCCGTGCTGCATAACCTCCATTTTTACCCTCAGTTCGTATTGTACCTGAATTTGCATTATAACGATAATTTCCTCCATCAGAAGTCGTTAACTGATTCATTGTATTCCAAACAGGATTTTCTCCTGAATTACAAACATACCACAACTCCCAATTCTTATTCTGAGGATTAGCATGCCAATCTTCCATTCCTGCATTAGGAACTCCCAACTCTTCTTCTGTTTTAATGGTCTGTTCATTTGAGTATTCCCGCTGAAGATATACAGCACGGAATGTATATGAAGTATTAGAAGTCAGACCTTTTATTTCGAATCCATTCTGACCATCAAATGATACATTTTCACATTTTTTCCATGTATCATCAGAATCTTTATACTGAATTTCAATTGTTGAAGCTGAAACAGTTCTTGAAGAACGTGATTTAGCAGAAGCTGCTACCTGAAAATTCACATGTTTTGCCCACACATCTGCATCACCGTTCTTCAAAGACAAAGTAAGTGCAGGATCTTCTACTTTAAATGTCTTTTCAATAGTCTTTGAGCCATATTCAGCTTTGAACTTCACATCACTTTCTGTATCAATCAAAGGATCCGGAAAAGTTAAGGTAACAGTATGTGTAGTACCTTCACTGGAGATTGAAACATTTTCTGCATTAAACGACTGTTCAGCTCCATACGCAAAATAATAGAACGTCACTTTCGAAGCATCGCCTTCCAGATTCATAGTAAAGCTCATCGTATTGCTTCCATAAGGTACAGATTCAGGCAATGTTACTGCGAAACCATTGTTACGGCTCGTTACGTTCAACACCAAAGGAGTTCCTGTTGTTTTTCCATATACATCGGTAGCAGTCAGTTTAAAGGAGTGTTCTTCGTTTCCGTCTCCGGTGCAATATAAATAAGGTACTACATTCTGAAACTCAACCGTAGCAATCTTATCGTGAGTACTTCCCAAACCTTTCATTACGAGACCAAGTTCGGTCAGTTTCTGCTGATCTTCGGTACTTAATGCCACGAGATCAACCTCTTCCGGCCATCCTTGTGCTTTCAATGCTGCGGATGAGGTAACCAATTTACAACCGGCCAAACCAGAAGGCGCATTCAGATAAGCCTGCAAAGTACCTTCTACGCTTCCACCTTCCACTACTTCCATAGCCTTACCCGAGGTAAATCCATGAGCTACGATAGTGGGAGCCGGTGCATTCAGAGCAGCATCCGAAATATTAAATTCAACATTTTGTGTACTCTCCGGATCATCATTGAAGATAATATTCAAAGTGGAAGTTCCGGCATCCACATCCATGGTAAGACGATATTCATGCTTTACTTCCGCTGCCAGCGTCTTAACCTTCAAAGCCACTGAACCGGAAACGCCCGGACGAGTAACATTCAGATAAACATCCAGATTCCCGGGAGTAAAATAGGCTGCACGGGTTTCGTCAGCTGTATAATCAATTTTATTTCCACGAGAAGAAGAAACATAAGCACTGTAAGAAGTAAAATAACTCTTGAATGCATCTGTATAAGAGATACTGACTCTGGCTTTATTGATTGTACAGTCAATAGTCACATCAGTAGTTTCGCCTTCAGCAACATTGGCAGTCGTACTTCCGGCATAGCTCAATCCGTCAAAGCCCTCAGTTGTTGCATCTCCATAAGAAGCAGAAACTGTATAAGTTCCTACCGGAACGACTGTAGCCTCTGCATCGTAATCACTGAATTTATCCCATTTACTAACCAATTCTCCATTCTCCTTGGCTATGGATAAACTGAAGTCTCCGACATCTGGAATTCCATCACCCTCTGCACGTGAAGCGGCAGAAACCACTTCATTATCAGCTGCCACCCTGACAGCAAGATAACCGCCGCCTGAGGGAGTACGTTCGTCACTTCGGCATGCAGACAATCCCAATGCAACCAAAGCCAGCAACATTAAATAATTTTTGTTCATTCTTATTGTTTTCATTTATATCTCTCTAATTAATTGGTCTCAACTACCACTGTAAAATACCAATTCCACAGCATCTGAATCTGGCTGCAAAGTAACGGCTTTTTACACACCCTCACAAGGTCAATTTATTTTATTTTTGGTCTATTCTTTATCTTTACCTTTTCAAGAAAGACATAACACACCGATCTTCTCTGTTTTATGTTATTTTATAGCATTACTTTATAGCCGATATTTCAAATTGGCTAACTTTGCAAATGAAATATTTTCAAACAAAAAAGACATGGAAAAAGAATTGCCTAAAATAGATTTACCTGAACCCTGGCTGATCGGTACGGATATCAGCAAGGAACTGCTCAGCCTCTACACCAATTACCCGGTGAGACTGAAATGTGAAATCTTTGTGCTCTGCATGGACGGGGAAGTAGATGCCTCAGTGAACCTGAACCGTATTGAGGTACGTCCCAACGACATCATTACGCTTACTCCGGGAAGTATCTTCCAGATCTATCGTGTGGACGGGAATCTGAAAATCTATTTTCTGGGCTTTTCTTCCAAATACATTGAGGAAAGCAATCAGACCAGAGCAATGCTGGATTCCATTTATCTGACTTTGGGACATCCTGTCCTCTCGCTGAAACCGGAGGGAGCAAGTGTTATGCAGGATTACCTGAAACTGCTGATCCGGATGTATGAGACTTTTCCCGAGAAGATGCGAACAGAAATGGCTCCCAATCTGTATGCGGATATACATAAAGGTGTATCCATATTATATAAGAATAAGAATACAGACAATAGTCCTATATCGAAGAGTGAACAAATCTGCCGAAACTTCGGACAGCTGGTCATGCAACATTATAACCAGACAAGAAACGTGGCTTGGTATGCCGAGAAACTGGGTATCACGCATGCTCACCTTTGCACGACTGTGAAGCAAGTTACCGGAAAGACATGTGTGGACATCATTTCATCCATGGTAATCATGGATGCCAAATCACAGCTGAAATCTACCAATCTGTCCATACAGGACATATCAGATTCACTGAACTTTGCAAATATGTCATTCTTCGGAAAGTATTTCAAGCGGAACGTGGGTATGAGCCCACTGGAATATCGCAATAATGGATAAACTAAACAGACTAACAGATTAAAGTATGAAAAAAATGTATGTAACAACGGCTGGAACCTTCCTGCTGGGACTGACGCTGAACTCCTGTATCCAGGAAGAGGCTCCCAATGCAGAAGCTGACATCACGGCCTGCTCTCTCTTGCCTGTGGACTGTCTGGCAAGCAATACCATTGAAGTTGGACTGCCTTACAGCGATGAGTTGAATGCCTATCCCATAGAAATAAAGGTGAAGGAAGGTACTGACCTTTCCAGCCTCGCACCGACTTTTGAACTGACTCCGGGGGCAACCATCAGTCCGGAAAGCGGAAGCATTCATGACTTCTCTTCCCCAGTGAGATATACCGTGACTTCGGAAGACAGACAATGGCACCGCACTTACAGTGTATCAGTCACGGAACAGACTTCGACCAACATACCGACGGTATATCATTTTGAAAATATCAAGACTTCGGGCAATTATTATGTATTCTATGAACAGCAGGGAGAGCATTCGCTTACCTGGGCAAGCGGAAACGGAGGATATGCTCTGGCAGTCAGCCAGGCTGCGGCTAAAGATTATCCGACTACACAGGATGATAACGGATGGAACGGGAAATGCCTGAAACTGGTTACGCGGAGTACAGGAAGCCTGGGAAGCCTTGTGGGCATGCCGATCGCAGCCGGAAACTTGTTTATCGGGCAGTTTGACCTGACAAACGCTCTGACTGCTCCGCTCAAGGCAACCAAGTTCGGAATACCTTTCTATAGCAAACCGATCCGCCTGACAGGATATTATAAGTATAAGGCGGGCGAACAGTTCTTTGCCAATGGCGCATATACGGATCAGAAAGATGTTTTTGACATCTATGCGTTCTTCTTTGACAACAGCAACGGAACAAGCATGCTCGACGGAAGTTTGCCGTCCAACGGATATACTCATCCGGATATGGTAGCTGTGGCACGCATCAAGGATGCTCACGAAACAGATGAATGGACCAGCTTCAGCCTCAACTTTGATTATGATTCCTTCGGAAAGGGAGTAGATGCACAGAAACTGGCCGAAGGAAAATACAGCCTGGGCATTGTCATGGCTTCCAGCAAAGACGGGGCTTCTTTTGAAGGTGCACCGGGAAGTACACTGCTTATTGACGAGATGGAACTGATTTTTGAATAAACAGAAGGATCACTCAAGATCCATAAAACAGAATCTGACAAGAATATGAAAAGATATTTACTTGCACTGACAGCTGCCATAATTACTGCCGGAAGCTGTCTTTATGCCCAAAAGAACGAGAATCAGACGTTGCTGAATGCAGCCCTGCACGGATGGGAATACGAAGTCCGGGCAGGTATCAGTATCGGAGGAAGTTCTCCCCTGCCTTTGCCAGCTGAAATCAGAAGTATTGATTCGTATAATCCCACGCTTGCCATCATGCTGGAGGGAAATGCGATCAAATGGTTCGGGGCAGAAAAGAAATGGGGACTGACCACCGGACTGAGACTGGAAAACAAAAACATGACAACACGGGCTACGGTGAAAAACTACGGAATGGAAATCATCGGCAGCGACGGGAACCGGTTGAAAGGAAACTGGACCGGCGGCGTACGGACCAAATTAAGAAGTTCACTGGTAACCATTCCTTTACTGGCCACCCACAAATTCGGCGAAAGATGGAGTGTCAAGCTGGGCCCTTATTTCTCGTATCTGATGGACGGGGATTTTTCCGGTGAAGTATATGAAGGCTATCTTCGGGAAGGAAACCCTACGGGACAGAAGATTGTATTCACGGACGGTGCCGTTGCAACATATGATTTCCATAATGATATGAACCATTTTCAATGGGGTGTACAGGCTGGCGCTGACTGGAAAGCATTCAAGCATCTGAAAGTATTCGCCGACCTGACATGGGGACTGAATGATATTTTCCAGAAAGATTTCCAGACAATCTCATTCGCCATGTATCCCATTTATCTGAATTTCGGATTCGGATATGCTTTCTGAGCAGAAAGATCCGACACGTAAGAACACAAAAAAGACCGCAAACGGAAACGGCTGCGGTCTTTTCTTATTGTTTTATTGAGCGGCCTGCATCTTGATACCAATCTGAATGGTTTCTGTTGAACCGATGATCTGCGGCATCGCAACCAGAGCCGGCTTCAGGAATACATCAACCATTCCGGCCATCTCACCAGCCTGAGCTTTCAACATAGAAAGAATCTGTTCCACTGCTGCTTCATCTTCAAAGAGCGGTGCTACGATCTTCAGAATCGGGAGCAGAGTTTCTGTATCCAGATAAGCTTTCAACACACCTTCTTCACCTTTTTCCAAAGTGATCAGAATTCCTTCGGAAAGCATCGGAGTAACAGCAGCCATCAGCTGTGAAAGAACATCCGTCATACCGGCACGGCTCTTACCGGAAGCTGTTGCTGCAATTTGTGCCGGATTCAGGAACAAACGGATTTTATTGGGTTCAGGCACAGTATAAGTGGCCAGATTCAAAGGTGAAGTCTTCCACTCTGTTGCATTCAGCGAATCCTTGTATTCAGCCTGAACATTTCCGTCAGAAAGGAAGGTTACCTTATTTAATACTTCACAAAGCATTTTAGGAATAGTGTTTCCTTCAATTTGAGTCATGGAAATAACCAAAGTAATCAATGACTGAATTTCATAAGGAGATCCATTAAAATCAAATGGATCTGCATCCCATTTCACATGGATTGGCTGCATCGGATCACCACTGAACAGATTTCCCGGAGGAAGCAATTGCCAGGAAGTATTGGTCCAGGCAGTTTCAACAAAAGTCACATTCAAGGCCAGATTCAAAGAAGCATCGGTAGCTGATCCCTGATATTTCAAGGTATATCCTCCCCGGTTTTCTTCTCCGGCAAAGGTTACCGTATCGTTTTTAATTGTCAGGTCTACATCAATGGTAGTACTTAC
>ENA-OPVV01001487-OPVV01001487.1-human-gut-metagenome-genome-assembly--contig:-NODE-1487-length-17000-cov-3.807495_pt1 | contig 17000 bp, 19 predicted proteins | sample MGYA00241500_ERZ501992 | MGnify/ENA primary metagenome ERZ501992 (study PRJEB25962, sample SAMEA2043052) | human gut metagenome | biome: human gut; feature: human-associated habitat; material: faeces...
ACCCGAATATCGTTTTTTTTATTTGGTGAGTTTGTTCTTTCAAATACGAAACAAATGCTCATGTACGGTAAAGTATCACAAGAAAATTATGTCGAATTGACAGCCGCCTCCGCTATACCGAATAAGGAAATAAAGAGTCCTCAAATTTTGCGCTACTAAATGAAGACGAGCGGAAGTAATCTCCCGCTCGTCAGTAAACTTAACTATGCCATATCAATCCCGCTTCTTTCCCGCCACCGGCACTAAGAACAGCGCGGGCAACAGCAGGAAAGCGGTACAGACCAGCCCCCAGGGTATGGACACCTGCTGGGCTACCAGCCCCACAATAGGCCCGCCGATGATCTGCCCGAAAGAGTCCAGCTGTCCGCTGGTGGAAAAGACTGTGGCGCGCATTTTCTCATCCACATGGTCGTTCATCCAGGCGGCCAGCACAGGCTCCTTGATGGTGCGCATAAGCCCCGCCAGCAGGAACACCAACAACATGAACCAAAAGCTCCGCCCCACCGCGAAGAGAACCAGGCACAGGATATACCCGGCGCTGGTGGACATGACCACACTGGTTCGGCTGACAGTCCCTTTTTTCTCCATGCGGGCGATGAGCAACTGAGAAGCCAGAATACCTAAGCCGTTGCCGATAAGACTGATAACACCGAACCAAGTGACGCTGTTCAGCGGCCCGATAACGGGTATTACCGTGTCATCCAGAAAATGAGCGGTGGAGAGCCGGTCAAAGCCTTCACTGGCAAGTCCCCCGCATAGTGTGATTGCTAAGAGCGCCAGCAACACAGGTGCGCCTTTCACAAAGCCCAGGTTGAGCTTGAACAGGCAGACAAAGTCTTTAAGCAAGCCCTGCCGTTCCTCAATAGCAGGGGAGAAGTTGGTTTCTGGCATGATGCGAACCATCACCAGCCCCAACAACAAGCACAAACTGCCCCCCAAGATGACAGGCATTTGCAGGTTTATGTTTCCCAGCAGTGTGCCCAGCACCACGCCCAGAACGCCGCCGATTTGCCCCATTTGACTGCCCCGCAGGAACACCTTGTCTATGGGTTTGTCCTCTTCCTCCGAGGCAATCCACGCCTCCAGAGCGCCGGTGATGAAGGTATCACCGCAACCCCAGACAACCTGGGCCAGCAGAACCGGCGCGAACCACGGTAGCGCACCCTCCATCAGAAAGCCCAGGCCGTAGAGGAACATTCCAATCAGCACCGAGCGCCGACGGCTATACAAATCCGCCACCACACCGGTGGGTATCTCGAACAGAAAGCAGGAGGTCTCCAGAACCGTCCCTACCAGGACAAGCTGGAAAGCATCCAGCTGCACCACCTCCAGGTGGTACACGATGGAAAGCACTGTGGACATAGAAACCGCCAGGGAACAGACAAATCGGAACAGCAGGTAGACAGAATATGCCTTTGAATTTTTAGCAAACATGAAGTTACATTCTCCTAGTATAATAATGGTGTAGTCAAGAACGACTACTGGTTAATAGTTACAAAGTCCAATCTAATAAATCTATATAGATATAACGGAAGGAGGAGTTCCCCCTCCATCAGAAGTTATAGGACATATTTACCGTGTCTGAGGTTTCCTTAATGCACCAGACAAAATATAGAGGTATAATCACTGAAGGCAGGATCATTGACGTTTCCTCCTTGGGAGCCGGCCTTCTGGCTGGCGATACCTCTTAGAAAGTCTGTCAATCCTTTCGGTGGTGATTTATGTTTTGGCTGGTTGGGAAGCCTCAGGCTATACCTGTATAAGCCGCTAGGTTGTGTATCCACCTTTTGGAAATGGATGCCTGCCGGAAAGGATGTTTACTATGCATTACAAAAGATTACTTACATTGATTGACAGCGTTTCTTCTTACCTCTCTGTCGGCCTTGATGTTGGCGCTGATTTTACCTGGATGTCTATTGCCCTCCCTAACGGTTCTTTTATCGGGAAGCCCTTTAAGATCGTCCATTCTGATCCAAGGTCCAGAGACCTTGCTGTCGCAAAAATAAAAGAAGCACAAGAAACGTATTCTCTCAAAAGCCGCTGCTTCCTTGAGTCTACCGGGATCTACCACATCCCGCTCCTGTGCTTCCTTCGTGATAAGGGGTTTGACTGCTCGGTCATAAATCCTATCATCACTAAGAATAGCACAAATATCAACATAAGGAAACTGCATAATGATAAATTCGACTCGAAAAAGGCTGCCCTTGTCGGCCTGAACGTTTCTCTTAAGACTTCCATCATTCCGGATGATTCCGTTGTCGATCTGAGGAACCTGGTCCGTGATTACTATTATTTAAAGGACCTCCAGTCTGCTGTCGCCCTCAAACTTACTGCGGAACTGAAAGTGTCTTTCCCCGCTTATGCGAAAGTCTTCAGCAAAGTCACCACACAGTCTTCCTTAAAGCTGCTAAGCTCTTATCCTCTTGCTGAAGACATGCTTGCCGCTTCTAAAGACGATATCGTGAAGATCATCCGCAGCACAGCACGTTTTGGCGAAGCTTATGCCCTGCGTAAGTATGACACCATCATTGCTGCCGCACAGGATGCTGCTGTTTTCGGAAGGGCGCTTCCAAGCAATGCTGTCCGCATTCGCCTTTATATCGATACTTACCAGGAATACCAGAAGCATCTGGACGCACTCCTGAAGGCGCTCCACGAGACGGTCGACCGGCTGCAGGATACTTTGATCTACGACCAGATCTGCCTTCTGCAGTCCCTGCGCGGGATCGGTTTCTTAAGCGCAATCGTCCTGATTGCGGAGATGGGCGATTTTAAACTTTTTTCTTCCCCGAAAAAGCTTTATGCTTACTTTGGGCTTGATCCTGCCGTCAAACAGTCTGGGAAACTCAATGGCGATAAAGTCCATATGTCCAAACGTGGCTCCAGCCTTGCCAGACGGGTCCTTCACATGGTCGCGCTCAATAACGTAAAAGTTGATAAGGGAAGCGGCACGCCTGTGAATCCTGTGGTTTACGACTATTACACCCGGAAGTGTTCCGGCAAGAAAAAGACGGTAGCAATGGGCGCTGTCATGCATAAAATCTGCAACATCATTTTTGCCATGCTTCGGGATAACAAACCCTTCGAGGTCATCACTCCGGAGGAGCACTGCAGGCGCTTTGCCGCAGAGCATCCAGATAAGATACGGAAAGCCGCATAATCAGCACGGCATTCTCAATATTTAGTTTGCGACCAATCCAATATATCGGAATGGTCTGTTAAGGTTACCATTTTTTGCGCTATTGTAAAAAATTAATTTTTTTCATATCACCTCTTGACATTTCTTAGCTGGACTTTTTCATGGGAGCATAGTCCTTGAAATCTTTTACCGTGTGGAAAATCCGTTTGTTGTTCACCCACCGCTGAAGATGGCGGGTGATTTTTGGAGCGGTAGGGCGCTCATAGATCATCACATAGGGGTCATACCCCAAGGCCCGCAGGGTGTTCACCCGGTAGAGGTCCTGCTCATGGGTGCTGCCGTAGTTGGTCAGCACATAGACCCGCCGGTTGCGGTCGCTTCGGATGGCGGTATGCGCCACAAAGCGTTTGAAGTGCTCCGTCAGGTCCTCCTCCGGGTTGTCCCAGGCGAAATGCACCGCCTTGGTCCGCACCCTGTTCAGCAGGGCGATGTTGTCCGGGTTCGTCAGCCGGATGTCCAGCCCCTGGGTGAAGTCCACCAGCGCCCGGCTGGCGGCAAGCTGTTCCAGAAGCGCCTCATGATCCGGGCAGGCCAGCAGGTTGGGGTCCAGCAGTTTGATCTCATCCTCACCGCGCCAAAATTCAGAAAGGTCAGCGACTTTGACGCTCCTGCGTCCCTCCTTGCCGCTGACGATGCAAAATCCGCAGTTCCTCGGACAGCCCCGGCTCAAAAAGCCGTAGGCCGTTCCCAAAAACCGCGGATACAAAAAGTAGTCCGGCCGGATGTGCTCGATCTCATAGGGGAGGTCTTTTCCGCCCGGCCCGTAGCCGGTGCCGCCTTGGATGACCTTCTCCGCGTTGTTCACCACGATGGTGTCCTTGGAGTAGGTGTCCGTGAACACCCGGCTCTTGTAAACCAGGTCATAGCGTCCCTTGGGGCTCCACCACTCCACCCGGTCGCCCCGCCTGGTATGGTACTCGGAGAGCTTCATCAGGCAGAGGTTGGGAAAGTTGTGGGAGTCCACGTCTATCAATCCTATTTTCAATCAGCCACCCCCCTTTAGTGCGCCCCGAACAGGGACTTTGCGAGGCTGCCGGTCTTAAAGAGGGTGAAGCACAGGAGCACCGTGTACCCCATGCACCCCCAGATGGCGCCGGAAATGTTGTCGCCGCTCAGGGAGATGCTCTCCACCAGCACCGCGTAGATGCCCACGCAGATCATAATGAGGAACGCCTGGAAGCCCAGGGCCAGCAGGGAGCGGAGATAGTTCTGCCCCGTGTTGCCCCATTCCCGGTTCACCATCGTGGCAAAGGGGATGGGACCTATCGAGGTCACCAAATACACCTCGATCATCCTGCCATAGATCACCAGGAAGATGCAGATGGAGAGGATCTGCGTACACAGCCCCACGAAGATGCTCTGGAACCACAGCCCCAGCAGGGCGCCGATGCTCCAGTCCGCGAGCTGGGTCTCCAGGTCGGCGGTCACGCCGGATATGTCGATGCCCGCGTCCGAGATGATGACGCCGGCGCTCTGGCTGACCACGTTCTGCGCCACATCGAACACCGCCATGACGATGTTCCAGGTGTTGGTGACGATGAGCACCGCGCAGAAGGTCTTGAAGATCCACTTGAAGAAGATCCAGGTGTCGAAGTCGTGGAGGTTGTTCTTTTCTACGATGAGCTGGATGAGCTCATAGCACATGACAAAGGTGAGGACGATGCCGGCGATGGGGACGATCACGGTCTCCGAGAGATTGCGGACCATGTTGAAAATGCCGCTGTTCCACGCGGAGGGCGTCATGCCCACCTCCCCGGCGATCTCGCCCACCTTGGTATTCAGGGTATCAAACATCCCGGTCAGGTTTGAAATGATACCGTCGATGAGCAGTTCCTGGAACCACTCCTGTATCGCGTCAAAGATCAACGGGGATCACCTCCTTTCCGGGAGGCCCCGTGTGCCGTGGCCTCCCGTGGGGTCTGCTGGCAGACATCAGGCGGAGAGCAGGCCGGACAGCAGGGGGATCAGGGTCAGGCCGATGAGGGCGACACCGCCGCCGGCCATGAGCTGCTTGATGCCCTGGCTTTTGGAGGCAGGGTTGTCCTGCCCGTAACCTTCCAGGAGGTTGATGCCGCCCCACACGCACAGGCCGCCGCCCAGCGCAATCACCAGAGTCTGCAATACGTCGATAGCGTTAGTGAAAAAATCCATAAATCATATTTCCTTTCTTCGTTGTAGAATTGTTATTGAAGGTCCGTTGCTGTCAATTCGTACATCTCGAAAGGCTCATCCGGCTTTACGATGGCCGGTTTGCGTTTCATGTACCGTTCCATATCAAAGAGGTACTTCTTGTCGGCGTCGGCAGTATATTTGTAATCGGGATGCCTGGTCAGGTCGTACTTGTCCGAAAGGAACGGGCGCACGCCCCGCAGCATGAAAATACATTTGCCTCCGTCCATTACTGCCAGTTCGTCTTGTGTCATCAGTTCCTTTCCCAATTTCTGATAGTTGAGGCCGTGGGAGACCTGGCTGCCCCGGTTCTCGGATTGATTGAAACTGTCAATCGTTTCTTTCCCCAGCAGCTCCGAAATTTCTTTCAGGGTGGATTTCTCCTTGCCTCCCAAAAACAAGGTGCTGTCGCAGTTACCCACGATGGTATCCGCGGCGTCCTTGTAGATGGTCTTTAACTGGCTTTGGCTCTGCAAAATAATAGAAGCCGAGATTTCCCGGCTTCGGATGGTGGCGATCAGCTTGTCGAAGTTCGGGATTTGCCCGATGTTCGCAAACTCGTCCAGCAGGCACCGCACATGGACCGGCAGGCGGCCTCCGTAGAGGTCGTCCGCCTTGTCGCACAGCAGATTGAAAAGTTGGGAGTACATGAGCGCCGCCACGAAATTGAAGGTGCTGTCCGTGTCCGAGAGGATGACGAACAGCGCCGATTTGCGGTCGCCCAGGGTGTCCAGCTCCAGCTCGTCCTCCGCCATGAGGTCCCGCAATTCCTGAATGTCAAAGGGCGCCAGGCGGGCGCCGCAGCTAATCAGTATGCTTTTCAGAGTTTTGCCCGCGGCCATCTTAAATTTGCGGTATTGCTTCACCGCAAAGTGGTCTGGGTGTTCCTTTTCCAGCTTGGCGAACAGGATGTCCACCGGGCTTTGGAACTCCTCGTCGTCCTCCCGCGCCTCCGATGCGTTGATGAGGTCCAGCAGGGTGATGAAGTTGCGCTCCTCCGGCTCCGCCTCGTACCAGATGTAGCCGATGAGGGCGGAATAGTACAGCCGCTCGGCCTTGACCCAGAAATCTTCACTGGATTTTTCGCCCTCGCCCTTGGTGTTGAGGATCAGGGCGTTTACCAGCTTCAAAATGTCCTTCTCGCTGCGGATGTAGGCCAGAGGGTTGTACCGCATGGACTTCTTGAAGTTGATGAGATTTAGGCTTTTGATACGGTATCCTTTACGCTCCAGGAGAGCCCCTACCTCGCATAATATCGTACCTTTCGGAAGCATTTCGTCAAGACAGAATGTGCATTTATTTGAAAATTCTTTGTGACCGCTGGAAAAGCCTGTGGCGATAGGACTTTTCAAGTGTTTCATGCTCCGTTTCGGATGTCATTTTTGATTAAACGCAGCAACTTATCCTCCATCGTTTCCTTGCTTGTTTGGCTAAAATGGATGCACACCTTGTAGGTTGTCTTGCCAATTTTTCTCACCATGGTTGCGGGTGTGTGCTCCGCTGTCTGTACTGCTTTCGCTTTGGCTGTTGCCTGTTCCATGTGCGACACCTCCTGTAAAAAAGCCCGACAAAGGAAAGGCTGACAACGAAGTCCTGACAACGGACATCAGAAAACCTTAAAACTCTGTCGGGTAGATGCTCTATTTTCTTTTTCTTCTTTTTTTATAAAAGTCGGTTGTCATGGTTGTCAGGGGAGAGAAAATGCCCATCAAATCAGGGGTTTTCAGACTTTCGCCCGACAACCAGACCGACAACCGGCTCGACAACAAACCGGCAACCGGCACTGATTTTTTACTTTAGCCACTCTGGGGGAAGTTCCAGCTGCTCCACTTCCTCCGGCGTCAATTCCTGAAAATCTCCACCTCCATTGTCAAGCTGGATGCGCTCCCAGCCTTTCTGACGCCCGTAGGGGCTGCGGAAGTACCGGGGATTGGAAAATGCCCTCCAGCCGGTCACGCTGTTGTTCATAATGTCGTTGATCTCCCGGATTTCCCATTGCTTCGGCTCGTCAAAGCTGTGTCCCAGGGCTTCCCGGAACAGCTGCTTGGAGCAGACCATGTTATCCGAACACTTTTCCAGATACTCGATGATCTGTCCGGCTTTGGTGTCCTCCGGCATAAAGTCACGCTGGTGGACTTTCAGATACTCGTTCATTACCGGGCTGAATCGGAGCTTGAAGTTTCCGCTGCGGTAAATTTCCATTGCTTCTGCCCAGACCTGTATGAGATAAGCTCTTGCTGCCGGTTCATCATCCAGAATGTGGATTTCTGCCAGCTCTGGATGAACCATGACCGGCACAAAACGGCGGTTGCCGGTGCGGTCAAGGGGCAGGAAGTCCAGCGTGTTGGAAGTGCCGCAGAACACACACTGCCGTTTTCGGTCAGCCGGGTGGGTTTCGTATGGCACTTTATAGGTTTCCTTCTGGCGACTGAGAAAGGATTTGATTTCCTCAATGCTCTTGGCATTGGCGGTGGCAATCATCTCCGACATCTCAATCAGCCAGTGTCCCTGCATCTTGCGATACACATTTTCATCGTCCAGTTTTTTCAGGTCATCGGAAAACCAGTCGTCCTGAACTGCCAGCAGCCGAAAGAATGAGGACTTTCCGGCTCCCTGACCGCCCACCAGACAGAGCATGATTTCAAATTTACAGCCGGGACGGAACGCCCGTGAGATTGCTCCCAGCAGAAACAGGCGCATGGCTTCACAGGTGTAATCATCGGCATCAGCTCCCAGAAAACGATGCAGACAATAGCGGATACGCTCTATACCGTCCCACTGCAAGGCATTGAGAAAATCCCGGACAGGGTGATAGCGGTTTTCGTTGGCAATCACCATCACAGCGTCCTGTATCTTTTTCTCGATGGTCAGCCCATAGTTTTCCTCAAAATATAAGAGCAGATATTTGATGTCCACATCGGTCAGGGTCGGGCTGTCCCGATACCAGCCGAGGGGCTTCACAATATCCACTCGTTCTGTCAGCAGATTTTTTCGGATCGCTCCTTTCAGCAGAGGGTCAAGCTGAAACACCCGTTTATAGTTGGCTGCGGCATTGGATACCTTACCTTTCTCGGTCTGTTCCAGGCTGCTTCTGACCTGTTCCACGGTGCAGAGTTCCGGCTGTCCATTCTGCAATTCGCTGCTCAAGTTTCATCACCTCTTTTCCTTGCTGTGCTACAAGCTCCCGGCGTTCTTCCGGCGATCCGTCCAGAAAACTATCCAGCAGATACTCTGTGTAGGATTTCCTTTGCAGGGCTTCCACAAAGAACGGATGCAGGTCATCCTCCGGCGTTTGCGGGGCATACTGCTGTTCCCATTTCTGGAGAAGGTGGAAGTATTCGCATAAGACCTTGTAGCAGTGCATTTCTTCCTGCCTGTATTTCTGCTCCGGGGTAGGTTCCCGGATATGGGGCTTGACGGTCGGCTTCTGCCTGTTGTCATAGGCAATCCCAAAATCATCAGCCAGCTTGATGGCTGCTTCCTTGCTGGGCAACTGAAACAGCCGGGAAACAAAATCCACTGCATCCCCATCAGCCTGACAGCCGAAGCAGTGAAAACGCCTGTCCAGTTTCATGCTGGGGTTTTTGTCATTGTGAAAAGGGCAGACTGCCATGCCGTTTCTGCTGACAGGGATGCCGTACAGCTCTGCTGCCTGTCTGGTGGTCACATTCTGTTTGACCGCTTCAAATACATTCAAAATTCCACCTCCTGACAAAACAAAAGGCACCCGATTTCTTTTGAAAATCAGATGCCTTACCGTTCCATATTCTGTTTTTTCTCCTGCCGGTGCTGCTCGTCCTTTTTTCTGGATTCCTCCCGATAATCCTGAATCTGTTCGGTGACAGAGTGCTTCGGCTCCGGCTTCTTTTTTACCTCTGCCTGTTCCGGGGCGAGTACCTTGCTGACCCAGTAACGGATTTCTTTCAGCGGCTTCAATTCCTCCTGCACTGCCGCCAGCTGCCCGGTATATTCTGCGTGAGAAGTTTGCAGCTGTTCATACTCCGCTTGCAGGGCTTCCAGATCAACATTCAAGTCAACACCATGCTTTTTCAAAAAGCGGTACGCCTCGTTGTATGCGTCCAGCTCGTCCCGGTGGCTTTCCGCATAAACGGACTGCACCGTTTTCCAGCCGATTCGCACATACTTGTCATGGACTGCTTTATGCTGCTGACAATCGGCAACGGCGTTCTGGATGCCGGTAATCACTTTCATGCGACTCTCGGCTTTCCTCATGCCGGTGCTGATACTGCCGGATTTCTGCTTCACTTCCTCCAGCACACTATCCAGCTGTTCCAGCGTAAAAATCTCATGGTCTTTCAGATAATCGGTGGCGTTGACAAAGGACTGTAAATCTTTCGTTGCACCTTTTTGCTGACCGTATCTTGACCAGTCCCGGCGTTCTGCCTTTCGCAGATTGAGATAATCCCGCATAAGATTGATAAGGTCGGGGGATGCGGCTTCCAGCTTCTTCTCTGCCAGCAGCTCTTTCCGGGCTTCCAGAATATCGCTGATCCAATCACGCAAATTCTGAATGGTGCTGCGGATCACGCTCATCATGCGGTTAGCGGCTTTGATGTCCCGATTCAGATTGCCGATATTGGTCTGGATGCCACGGCGTTCCATCTGGGTGACAGCTGCTCCCATGTGGACGGTGGGGATGATGTCCAACCCCTGCTTTTCATAGGAACGGAGATCGACACGGACAGGGCTGTTCACCATTTCCAGATAACGGTTCTGCACTGTTTCCCAGCCGGTGCGCCACTCCTGCCCATGATACTGCTCGTTCCAGTCAACAGTGTCCTCCTTATGGCTTTTCCAGTTCCCTGATGGGAGCCGGATACGCTCACCGTTCTCGTCAAGGTCGTAAACCTTTTTGGCTTTGGGAAGCCATTTCCCATGCTCGTCCATTGCCCGCATGGTCAGCATCACATGACAATGGGGATTGTGTCCCGGTGGCTTGGGGTCATGGATGGCAAAATCAACAATCATGCCTTTGGAAACAAAAAACTGGTTGCAGTAGTCCTGCACCATCTGGGGATACAGTTCCTCCGGCACTTCTCTGGGCAGTGCCAGCACAAACCGTCTGGCAAGCTGGGAGTTCCACTGGTTTTCAACGGCTTCCACTGCGTTCCAGAGTTGTTCCCGGTCGGCGTATTCCGGCGGGGCATGGGACGGCAGCATGATTTCCGTGTAGACCACACCTTCCTTTTTCCGGTAGTCTTTGTGCTTCTGGTCATACTCGGAAAACAGATTCTCGCCGCTCTGGTAGGCAGCTCCGGCAACAGCTGACTGCCGTTTACTTCGCTTCGTGATTTTGATTTCAAAATGAGGGTTTGCCACTTCATCATCTCCTTTGGCAAAACAAAAGACCGTCTGCAAAGCTGCAAGCGGTCAGGTCATCGGGTTCTATTCCTGTTGTTCGGAAATTCCTGTCTGGCAGGGATTTTCGGACAGCAGGGGGCAAAGGGGTAGCTGGCTTTAGTCAGCGCAGGGGAAGTGCAGCTTCCACTGGATGATTGAAGCAGAGGATTTATCCTGTGCGGGAATCATCAGTTCCCTGCAAGGGGCTTTCGGCAGAACGCAATGCACCACCTTTAGGCGGTGTATAATTGCGCCCTTGTTAAAACAAGGGGTTCTCGCTGCCGTCCGTTGTCAGCGTTTTTCTCCGCTCCTCAATCAGCGTGTCCAGTTTCTTTTGGGCAGTTTCGCCGTGAAAGAGGAAGGTCAGCAACTCCATCACATCGTCATCGGTCAGCAGAGTAGGCTCACGCAGAAATTTCTCCAGCATCCCGGCACGAGTACAAAGCCGGTGGGTTCTCTCGCTCCGTGTCAGGCGTTTTAGCTCATGCTCCAGCTGCTTCTCTCTGTGCTGGGCGGCAATCAGCTTTTTCTCGGCTGCGGTTTTCTGGCGGCTCAGTTTTTTCATTTTTTCATTCATAGGATTAGGCTCCTTTCTGAATAATGGGCAAAACAAAAGCGACCAACTTTTTACGGTTGATCGCCTTTGGCTTGGTCATTTTCGGTCATTTATTAAATTGTCATTGTCTATAAGAGGCATACGCTTAGTCAGTATTCGATAGCACCATCGTTATCATCTCTATTGCTGTCAACTTCGTGACCGCAGTTAGAACATCTCCAAGAACAATTCCAGTACATAATAACATCACAGTTATGGCAAGTTTTGTAAAGTCTTATACTTATATCTCACTGTTATAGTATGATGGTATAATTACTCTTCCTCCCTGCTGTGCATGATTTCATAAAGACACTCTGATATAAGTTTATCACAAGTATTGCACGAAAACATATTTCCACTTTCTTGTTGCGAAATTCCGACACAATGTGGACATTCGTTCTGGCTCTTGCATCCCATACATTCTTCAGTGTTTCGCCAAATCAAAGCATTCTTCAAATCATGTCGCTTATTACTTTTCCATACAGTTTTTATTCTATCATTAAATACATTTCCTAATTTCTCCTTTAACGAAATACATGGATAAATATCCCCATCAGGAGAAAAGGACAAAGCTGTACAGCCAGCCCCACAAATCCTATCTTCTTGCTTTAGTTCACCCAACGGAACATCTATTGAGTATATACTTTCACGTTCCATTTTCATCACACGCTTAATGATGTCCTTATCATTAATGAAATAATTCATGGGGGAACTATCTCCATCATTTTTATATATAATACTCATGCCAATACGATATTCCACTCCCAGTGACTTTGCAAAATCTATTGTCGCTTTAGCGTCATCACTATTTACCGAAAGCAACATAATATTCAAAACAACAGGGATATCATTTGCTTTGAGCTTGTTTATAGTTCTTACAGTTTTTTCAAAAGAACCTTGAACCGCAGTTACACCATCATGCACTTCGGATTTAGAACCATACAAACTGATATAAAAAGCCCTTGGTCTTTGTCTCAAAATGCACTCCATGACATCATAATGGTCTGCAAGATATTGCCCATTAGTATAAATATCACAAACAAACCCCTTGGTTCTTGCATATAAAAAGACTTCCAAAAAGCCCTTATACATGAAGGGGTCTCCACCGGTAAATGCAACATGTAGGCAATTCATTTCGTAAAGTTCATCCAGAAGTTCTTTGTATTTGCTTACTGAAATCACTTTTGCAGTATCACTATCTTCTGGATAATTTGCATAACAATGAATGCACCTCTCATTACACGCATAGGTCATTTCAAACGTGACCGAGTATAACTGATCTCTCTCTTGCATTTCATGTATCAACTTAGCCTCATAATCGACACTATTTTTCTTGCTGATCTGTTCGATCCCATCAGTTTCGTCTTGTGAATAAGCACCATCAATCTTTACAATTCCATCACGATACAGCTCTGCAATAAAATCCTGCATATCGTTATATACTTGTGACGGTTCACAATCATAAATTTCCGAAATTCTCTTAGTTATGCCATCAATATCTATTTGAGTATTTTCCGTAATAACTCGCCAGACGTCAGCAGCAACATCTTCAAGTCGCACAATTTCTTTCGTGCGTAAATTATAAATTACAACAAAATCCTCGTAATCTCGGTAGGATATGTCTATCTTATCGAATTCAATCAACATATTCACATTATCTCCTCAATATAATTTATAAAAAAAGGCATCTGCCCTACAATGTAGAACAAATGCCCTTAAAGGTTGCTCATGAACGAATTAGGAACGCAGGCAATGAGAACGAGCTCCGTTACTACAAGCCATAGAAACAACCATTTCCACAGAAGCCTTTTCGCTAACAACAGGTTTTACATAGGTTTTCTTAGTCATTATAGACACCTCCTATTTTTTTCTTTGGCCTAGCACATTTTAGCATCGAAGTCAATATGGCTTAGATAATTTTCAGAATAAAACATTGAAAGAACCCATATTTTACAGCATTTTTCAACCTCGAATTTTTTTATTTTTCTGACAGCTCCGAAAAAGCCTGCATTTATGCGGTTTTTCAGGCCTCAATAAAAAATTAAAATTTCTATTAAATCTTTACTTTATACCCTGTAACGCTCAATTCTTCAAAATCGGTGGTGGTAGAGTGTTCATACCTCTATATGTTTTGCCAATCAAACAACAACTCTGAAGCCACTGTTTTGACCATAAACGACCTTGATTCACACAGTTTATTGCTCGTTTGTGCCATTCTTTAACCCATGCTGTTTTGCGTACTCACTGGCTTTCTGCCTGCGTTCTTCGCTATACGGCGGCTGCAAGCGGATAGACAGCCGGGACTTGTCAATCAGATAGGACACGCCGCCCAGATGCTCCGGCTTTTCCAGCTGGCACAGGTCGGGATACTTTTTACTGAACGCTGCCAGCCGCTTTTTCAGCCCAGCATTGTAGGTGTAGATGCTGGCAGTGCTTTCTCCCTCGTTGAACAGGATGATGGTTTCTTTCTCAATCTTCGTCAATCTCGTCATTGTCAACCTCCATACTGCCGCCCACGATACGATTCAAAATAGCCTTGTGCCGGTAATAGGCTTCCATCTCCAGCTTCATGTTGTAGAAGAAGCAGCGATACCACTTTTCTACGCCCTCGCTGCCCAACTTGTCAGCCAGAACTTCCACGGCTTTCATTCTGGCAGGGTCGGGAATCAGGTCTGCCACCTGATACAGACGATCCACCGTTGCTTCACGGTTGGGGCAGCCAAAGACAAACAGGATTTTCTTTTCACCAATGCTCATTTTCATAAAATAGTCCTCCTTGAAGTTGATAAAAATAAAAGCGGCAGATAGTTCCCATAGGAATACCTGTCGCTTTGTGAACGATATGAAATTGTCGGGTCAGGACTTGATAAAATCACGCAGTCCGTAGTTTATGTCTACAATTCTTTCAATCAGCCATTCCGCTATCTGGGGGATGATGAAGATTGCAAAGCTGACTGCCAGCATTTTCAATGCTTCCATGCCGGTACACACTCCAAACATCAGCCCGGCAAGTGTAATCATGAAGATTATTCCTGCCAGCAGGTCAAAAAGGATAGCAGAAAAGGAAGTCAGAAAGATTGCCACCCATTGAATCAGGGTCACAGCTGCCACCAGCGGCAACGCCAACAGCTTTATCAGAAACATGACTATTTCTCCCCATTGACTTGTTCATAGGCTTCATGCTGAACAATCAACCCAGCAGAAAAGCCGTATTTGAAGTGGCTTTCGCTTTCTTCACATTGGGCGATTGCTGTCTGCGCCCGGAGTTCCTTCACCAGTTCATAGTCCTCTTTGCTGAGCCGCTGGGACAGCTGCTCCATCAGTTTCTCACAGGCTTTGACCGCCTTGCGGTATACTTCCGATGTAGGGACAACCGTTTCACATGGATAAAACCTCCCGCTGTACATCTCTTCCAAAATCATAGCACCACCTCCCTTCAGCAGTAGATTAACTCTGCCTTGATGATTTCCTCTGCCCGGCTGCGGATGGAGTTCATGGACTGCACCCACAACATCTGATTTTCAGCTTTCATGGCTTCGGTCACACCCTCGGCTTCTGCCATCTGGCGGATAATCAGGTTCAGCCTGTCAGATGCCTGTTCGTTCAGATCGGCAAGGACAGTGTGGAGCTTGCCGGACAAAAGCAGGTCACTGTAAACCATCGGGCGAAACTGTTTCAGATAGGACTGGTGCAGCCGTCCCCAGTGACCAATGGGGCGGTGTTCCTCTGGCAGTTTCAAATCCGGCACATAGTAATCGCCCACCAGCACATAGTCCATGCCGTTTTCATGGATTCTCGGTTTTAAGTCTTGCATAGTAACCTCCATTTTTTTCACAGCTCAACAACTTCAATTCTTTCATAAAGGTCAGAAGAATCATTCTCAAATAAACGCCTATGATACTCTGCATCAGAAAAAGTCGGGTAAAAATATTCTTCATCGGGCTTACCGTCTTTGCGAATAAACCTAACTACCCACAAGAAAATCACACTCCTTTCTCACAGCGAATTATCCAGAAACAGATTCCGCTTGTTTGACTTCCCGTTCCTTTTTACGCTGCCTGTACCTGCGGACGGTTTCGTTTCTGCGGTCTTTTCGTTCACGCTCTTTTAGATCAGCCAGCCTTTGTGCTTCCTGTTCCTGCATCAGCAGTTCTTCTTCGGTATCTTCCACCATAAACTGACCGATGAAATTAAAATAAATATCAATTTGCTGGCTTCGGTCTGCTGTTCTGCCGCCGGTTGCTTCGTGGACAACTACTTTGTCAATAAACTCATTGAGAGCGGTCTGGTCAATTTCTGTAAGGTCACGGTACTTCTGTACCAGACGCACAAACTGTTGACCATTTTCTGATTCTTGCTGAATCTCATGGATGCTCACTTCAATCTCTTTTACTCGTTCCTCCAGTTCCTGTTGCTCACTGTCATATTGAGCCATGAGCTTTTCAAACTGGCGGTCAGGAATTTTACCGGAAGCATTGCCTTCATACAGTCGCTTGATGTAGTTATCCAGCTCTGCAATCCTTTTTTTGATGTTTACCAGCTCTTTTTTGTCCTCTGATTGCGTATGCTTCTGGTCGGCACTGGTTAGCACCCTGACTTGTTCCAAAAATGCCTGTTCATTCCTCAAAACATACCGGGCAATTTTTCGGACAGCTTCATCAACCAGCTTGTCCAGAGTGGAAGATTTGATATAGTGCATGGTGCATTTGCCATACATGGACTTGTAGGTGGGGCAACGAAAACTACTGTCTGCATCATAGGTTTTTCCATCTGGTCTGTGCTGTGACTGTGGGCTTGAATAGGAAAGGCGTTTGCCGCAATCTGCACAGTACACCAGCCCAGAAAGGCGGTGCGAATAGCTTCCGTTTGCCAGTTTACGTCTTGTTCTTCTACGAAGTTTTTGAACCAGATGCCATGTTTCTGCATCAATAATCGGTTCATGGGTGTTCTCAAAGATAATCAGCTCATCTGGTCTTGCTTTCCGGCGTTTCTTGGTTTTGAAGTTCTCGCAGATGGTCTTGCCCAGAACCGTATGCCCCATATATTCCTGTTTGTCCAGAATGTAGGATACTGCGGTACAGTTCCAGCGGCAGGGGTCATGGTAGCTGTGATTACGGCTTTCTCCATGTTCGGACTGCTCCAGATATGCAGAGGGGATCAACACATTATCAGCGGTCAGCTGATTGGCTATGGCTTGGCTTCCCATGCCATCAATAACCATCTGGTAAATCCTGCGAACAACCTTTGCGGCTTCTTCATCAATCAGAAGATGGTTTTTGTCCTCTGGGTCACGCCTGTACCCATAGGGGATTGCGCCGCTGCACCGCTTGCCATCCTGCATCCGGGAACGGAAAATGGTTCGTATTTTGTTGCTGGTGTCCTTTGCATACCACTCATTCATGATGTTCAAAAACGGTGTGAAGTCGTTTTCCGTTGGATTGGCACTGTCTACGCTGTTGTTGATGGCGATAAAGCGGACACCTTTTTCGGGGAACATGATTTCGGTGTAAAATCCGACTTTCAAATAGTCACGCCCAAACCTGGACAGGTCTTTGACGCAGACAACATCAATCTCACCGGCTTCTATCGCAGCAATCATTTTCTGAAAGCCAGGACGCTTGAATAATGAGGTGTGATAGCGATAGCGGCAAAAAGCTAATAAAATCAATGGTTTTG